>Ga0065704_10000209_pt1 | contig 99290 bp, 43 predicted proteins | sample SwiRhicommuniRL2_FD_59091 | JGI IMG/M metagenome (GOLD analysis project Ga0065704, IMG submission 59091) | Switchgrass rhizosphere bacterial communities from Rose Lake, Michigan, USA - RL2 v2 (version 2) | ecosystem: Host-associated > Plants > Roots > Rhizosphere > Soil | place: East Lansing, MI | reverse complement strand
ATTATTAATATATATTTAATAGAGGAGAAGAATAGATAAAAACGTGGTAAAATATGTAAAAAATATATATTGCATTAGCAGAAAAAGGAGGAGCAGCCAGAGGTGGTATATTAGTTTTCGAAGCTTTAATAAGTGGAACATCACGTAACCCATCATTCGTGCTACATTATTTCCTCAAGCAATTATAGGGTTCACTTAAGCAGAAGCTTGTGGCTTACTCTGTTCATTGATGTAAACACTTAAAGCACCGCTTAATTCTAATTGAGGTCTAATAATTATATTATTTAGGAATTGGTCATATTTTTTGACAAGATAATTTTATATCAGATTTGAATATTTTTTAAGTAAATTTATAAAAATATTATTGTTAATGATAAACTTAAACTCAAAATTAATGGTCGTAATTTAGTTATAGCAGGGAATGTATACTCAGTTCATTGAGCTATTAGTATCTACTCAAAACACTAGAAATATATAAGTTAGTATACTTTTTATAGTTATTAAACTACATTTGCATTTAATTCTATAGTATTATTATCTGCGAGGATCTACCCCCCGCAAAGACGAACGTGGCATAACACCACAACGAGGAAAATCTATAGACTAGAAGTTTGGATGTGAAGACTGGTGGTCCTCGGGCATTGATTCAAACTCTTGCACCTGGGCATAATCAAGAAAGAAGATTTATATACTACTACTTGACTTAATAAAATAAAATGTCTAAATTAAATTCTCTTCGACACATATCAGTTAAACATACTAAATAAAGAATTCTAATACACAGCGAGTCTATTATGCTCGCACAGTAGATAAATGAATATAACTCGATGATCCAGTAAAAGTTGGACAATTTTTAAGAGTTTAGATTTCATAATAGCGTGATGAAAGATAATGATGACCGTTCTATAGGCAAAGTGACCATTGTTCGTCTTATCATTTGAAATTGTTTCAGTCAGATGAACCTTTTGATCGGATTCTTGTTTTAAAGTCTATCATCATCTTTTCTTGCTCGGATCTAGATATAAACTCTATCGTCATCTCCTCCTTCCAACTTTCCTCTAATAGCCTCCATCTGTTGGGTTTGGTCTTTCCAAATCTTTTCTTCAACATCCTTCTTTGAGTTTTTAACGAAAAAGGAATCGTCAGGTTTTCTGTATGACCCACCAATTCTGTCCCATAAAGTTGTGAATTGTCCGTAATTGTAGTTGAAATACAAGTGGTGGATTGTGTGGCAAGCAGTACCATTTACAAATGGATCGTTGGAGATATAGTTACCATCATGAATCATGACCGTCCAAAAGTTAACAAATGTGAACAAGACCAAGTATAACACCTTGTGTAAAGGAAATAATAATGGATAAAGATGGTATGGAAGACTTTGCGCCCAACCGTCAACTGGATGGAAAGCATGAGAAGCAAATGGAGTACAAACAATCCACTTGTGATGAGGTTTGTGCAATCTCTTGTACACTTGAGGCCAATGTAAAACTCTGTGAATGAAGTAAATTCCACAATCAGTAAATAAGAGGAATTTTGGAACTTGCATCAAAACTTCTTTCCAACCACCAGTAGATTCGTTAATATCCATGTACAAGAAAGAATAACCATTCAATTCAGCAATAAAAAACGGAGCCGTCAACAACACCATAGTTGGGATAGCAGTTGCTGCACGATAGATTTCCAAGCCCATTTGGTTCTTAAGATAACGTGGATGGTTGAAGATCTTACGATCAAAAACGTACACATAAGACAAGTATGCAACCGAAAAGTATAATATCCATCCAAATATAGTAGTGATTAAAAAGAGTGACAACACTTCCCTAAACGTATTAGATCTTGCCAAAAACGATCCGTCGATGTACTCTGTAGCCGGAAAAAGGTTTGGAACCAAGCCGTAAATCTCGTTGGTATTTTGATAGTTGGATAACTTTTCATACAATACTGAAATAGGGGACAGGGCTATGGTAGTCGAGTTTGCAGATATTTCCGATGCCGTGGTGAATTTGAAATTCTTCACCATACTTGCAAGTGGAGAAGATTGAATATATTGGTCAACAGCACCATTTTTTGGCAAGACTTTAGCATAAGCTTTGTCAAGAAGAAAATAATCACAGATTTCTAATACGATATCCATTTTGAAACTATGTAGAAGGTGATGGGATCAATAAAGTGAAGTGAAGAGTTTCAAGAACAAGGTCAAGTAGTCAAGATGTTTTAGATAAAGATGTTCTAGGGTGACTGGTTGTATAAGTTATCGAGTAGAGTCGTATCTCGTAACGTTTCTAATTTTGTTTCTCTTTTGTTTCTCAACTCTAGATATATATATAAAAAATTCTCGTACAGGATTGAATGTTTGTATACATTTTTTATACGACCGGAACGACAAAAGATTTGAAACCGAGTTTCGCATTCGCACACATCGGATGACATGGCTCTCTATGAAGGCAGTGTAAGAAGGGGGTTTTGGGGGTTTATGGACGCAATCTGAGTGTTTGCTCGTTTAGGTTTTATGTGGGGAGATAATTGTCGTTAGTAAAATCGTATGTTTAGTAATGTCTGATGTTTTATTGACCACATGCCTGAACGATAGATGCATCAGCTAACTATGTTGATGTATGGAGCCAATTGGTAGACTGCCTTAGTGAAGATCCTCTCGTCAAATATGTTAGATGATTGAAAGAAGATTTGTTAGTGCATACTTCTGACTATTATACGAAGCACGAAGTAGCGACTTAAGTATTTAGTTCTGGTGGGCCGTCTGGCCTGTCGTTTTCCAGGCAAGAACTATAACCTAACAACTGAATAATGTAAAAACGCCAATATCAGTGCCTGAGAAAGTTTAATTTGGCTAGTATAAATTAATCAGTTTAATTTATTGAGTAGTTGCAAAAAATTAGTGAAGTATTATATACACCAAAAACCTACTTTTTACGAGTAACTTCTGGTATATATGGAATATGGACTATGGAATATATTGGCTATACAATAATTCTGAATGGTATCTTAGTATACGGTGATTATAACTTAAAAAGTTGATAACAAAGCACAATACTTAATGTACTGTTAGGTTTGTTACAAAAAGTCCAACAAGTCGCTATTGTTAGTCTTGGCCGGGGTGTTGGATGGCTTGGGTCCAGTCGAATTTGGAGTTAATACCAAGTTTGAATTGAATCCGGGTGGATAATTAGACTTTTTTTCGGCATTGTTAGTAGAACTCCAATTAGAAGTGTTTGATTGAGATGTACCCCAGTTAGAATTTAATCCCATGGAGTTTACTGGAGTTGGAGCAGAATTCGACGAGGGTTCTGTGTTCCAAGTAGGAGTGGTTGATTTGGTAACTTCTGTATTCCAATCGATGCCAGAAGGTGATGCTTGTTGGAAGTCTTCAAAATCATCTTCAGGTTCTACTTTTTTAGGAAACGAGCTTTGCAATGTGGAAAGCAATTTATTGTTTGAAACGTTTGGAGTGTTGCCAACAGATCCAAAGTTCAATGGCGATTGGGGTTTCAATGGCACATACGGTTTCAATGGTGCATTTGATTTCAATGGAGTGTGAGGTTTCAACGGAGTGTTTGATTTCAATGGAACAGAAGGTTTCGACGGGGTATTAGGTTTCATTGGTACATTTAATTTTGGTTGTTGGTTTGATTGTTGCTGTGGATTTCCACGACGAGTTGGCTGCAAAACATTCTTAGATTGTGGTGCTTTCAACATTTTCTCTTTGTTACCATTGCTAATAGTCTGTGATTTGATCAAAGACTCAAAGTTTCCATTATCGGTCAGAGAGCTTACCAGACTCGTTGGTAAAGTTAACATTTTCTTTTCCACTAAACTTTCTTGTAATCTATTGATGAGAACCATAAACTGCTCGAACTCTTGTTGTGAACAGTCATTGCAACCAAATACCAAGCTGTAACATTGAGGTAACACCGATTCAACAGAAGACTCCAAGTCTAAGGAAATATGTTCACTTCTACATAATTTTCCAAAGAATGAGAGCACCTTCCCAACAATTCTCTTGTCCCTACTCTTCAAATTCTTAAATATTGGGAAAAGTTGATCGTTGACTATAAGTTTGTCGATAATCTTTTTCTCCACCAACATATCAAACGTATCTATAGTAACCAATTTTGTTGATAGGACGGTCGTAGTTTTAAAGACTTGACAAAGCAAGGGAAACAATGTGTTTTTGATGTAAGGAAACTCGATTGAACCAATGAAATTTTCCAATTGTTGCAAGAATGTTTCCTGTAGTTTGATCTGTTCTTGGATCTGCGTCTTATCAGTGGACGGAGCCAATACTATTTCAAGAATACTCTTGACCATATCAATCAATTGTACATCTTTAAGTTTCTTTTGCAAGGTCGGAAGGTTTTCCACCAATGCTAATCTGATTGGAACACTTGAATTGATCAATTTGGTGAATGTACCAGGGGTTTTTTTCGTTTTGGGATTGTTTTTAAATATCACATCGTAAATCCGGTCTTGAAAGGTGAGTCCAGATAATGCAGAACCAATTTTGAGAGTGATGTCCAAAGCGTGGCTAATGACTTTGCTGATATCGTCCGCAGTGACTGGACTAGGGGAGACGTTCAACTCGGATGTTATCAAATCCAAAAGCAATGGTAGCAACTTCAGAGTCTTGAAACTTTGAGGAAACTGCGACAATAAATCCGTATTCGATGTAGGATCTATCTCCAACAACCCTTCCAAAAATATGAGTTTTTCGTCCATGGTTTTTGTTGAAAACTCGTCAATAAACCACATAGCCTTTATAACACTCCCGTTGAAGTAATCGGAATCAATAAATTGGTCAATGGTGATTCTGTCAGATGGAAAACGTGCCATGATTTGCGTGAACATGGGGTACATCTTTTCGGGAATATTCTTTAACAAATACTTCAATTCGCTTGGTCTATGATTGTAAAATTTGTTTTCAAACTTCTTGAATTCTTGTTTGTAGTCAGAGATACTCGTGTTATCAAATGTGTTGATCAACAAATCGCCGTTGTTGTATAAGTAATACACTAAGCATCCAAATGACCAAATGTCGTTTGCAAAGTCCAACTTCAGCTGGGTATCAGCCAATAGTTCAGGCGCAGTAAAGTTAACATTTAAGTTGTCAAAAGTAACAATACTGGAATTGTGCATGATGTAAAAGTTGTCTCTTTCAGAAGGAGAGATTTCGTTCAAGTTCTGCAAAAATTTGAATCCTGCAAGCTTCCAATCTCCCTGACTATTAATGAAAATCGAGCTAGGTTGTAAATTGAAATGGATTATTGAACAATAGTTATGCAAGAATTGAACCCCTTTAGCGATCTGAAGCAATCCTTTCTGAATACTTAACTCATCTAGTTGTGTTTGGATATCGGTCGTCAATAAATTTCCAGTAACTGCTTCACTAACAAATAAGAATTTCAGTTTGGTTTCCTCTAATACTTCGAGAATAGTTAAAATCTGTGGATGTTTGAGCTTGCTGATCTGACTGATCTCAAACTTGATAAGTTCATAACACTCTGCTATTATAACTTTGGGATTCTTGGTGTTACTGCTATTTTGACAGAGTTTGTAAATCAGGGATTCAAACTTGGACTTATCAAAAATGAACACCGATGCAACTTTTCCGCTTGCTCTATGTTTGGCAGGGTACACAGCCCAAGGCTCTGTCATAAACGATGGGTTCTCCAGCACATTATATGTCGACCTAATACCGGAAGAAAATACCGACCTAAACATCCTTGTCTATAGATTGGATATGTTACGTAAACAGTGTATAGAAACCTTTTTACGAAGTATTAGGTGCAGAATCGCTTGGTGCATTATGTGCAGGACACAATGTCAAGTATCAAAAAGTGAATTTTCACGACATCAAAAGTAAGCTTAGTTGTCAAAAATGGAACTTTTACAAGAAAACTACCACCATTCAGCCGAAAGGCTCGATAAACCATCACAGTACTTGATAAAAAAGGCTGTCCGCAGACAAAATTTCGAAAATTTGGAAAAATCATTACACCTGAAGACTGTATATGTGGGAAACTTGTCACATTTTTCAACCGAAGAACAGATTCATGAACTCTTCCTGAAATGTGGATCGATCGATAGAATAATCATGGGATTGGACAGAAACAAATTGACCCCTTGTGGATTTTGTTTCGTTGTATATAAAACTGAAGAAGGTTCTCTCAATGCTATGAAGTTTTTGAAGGCAACCTTTTTAGATGGACAGAGTTTATCTATTGATTTGGATCCTGGGTTCCGTGAGGGAAGACAATTTGGAAGAGGTATTTTCGGAGGTCAAGCTGCTCAAGAAGCTGCTGATTCAGAAGGTTACAAGGGAGAAGGAAGAGGTGGCTTTAGAGGTGGAAGAGGTGGTAGAGGTAACTTCAGAGGTGGAAGAGGAAGGGGAGCTTTCAGAGGTGGGTTCAGAGGTAGAGGTGGACCAAGAGGTGGTTTCAGAGGTGGTAGAGGTGGCAACGGCTCAAGCTTCCCTAGACAAAATAGTGAAAGTTCTGTATATTTTCCTTCCAACGATCCTACATTCGATTCAGGATCAACATACATACCTTAATAGTTACAGGTCTTCAAAAGTTGTATTTTTAGCATTGTTTATATTGATATGTAACTATTTATTGTCTACATGAATGAAATGATTTGTAGGATAGAATTCTTATTCCAAGGATAAACCAAAGCTTCTCTGAAAATTGGATTCTGCTTAAATTGTGGTACCCTCTGCCAAAGAAGTCACTCAAGTGCCATTGCATTCATCGTCTCGAAGTCAAACTCACGATAGCATTATGCTGCGAAATGCGGCTAGATAGAAGAAGTTCCGTATCCCGGCTTGGTTGTTTGCCAGCGGAATCTCACTTGAATACCAAAATTGTTTCAAAGACTCCAAACAATAATCAAGGATAGACTTCGATTCTCTTCCGAGTCAACAATTCTATTCATATCGCCCAGCTACTAAACAGAGACTTCCAACCTAACGCGGATCCTAATAATAAACTATTCTCTTTCAATGTACTTTGGTTCTTTCAATGGATTTCATGGTCCTAGTAGGTATGTGCAAAACGATCGACGGCTTTTTAAAGCTTTTTAAAAAGCTTCATTGTGCAAGTAGGTATCACCAACAGGCTAGAGGCTCGTGTTCCTGAACCAAGTCAGTGTGTGCCTGCCCGAAACCACATCCATTTTTTTTGAAACTAGGTTGAACACCAGTCGAGCTTTCTCCAGATTTTAGTGATACCCGCTTCCTTTAGGAAAAAGGGTTCCTGAAGTTTCGGACTAAGATAATGAAACATGTAGAGCTTGAGGGTGCTTCTCGCCTAATAGTGTGTTTTATGAGATATTTGCACGAGAGAAGGGAGTCAATAATGTACAATTACATTAACAATACCCACCGCTATTTCAAGATCTTGAATCATCAGATTAGACGACTTTAACAACTCCATAGTGTGGGATTGAAATTTTGGGTTCCAAATTGCAAATCCTCCAAAAATTGTGGCTCTCGTAAAATATTGCGACCATTACAAATCAATAATCTTCATAAAGAGATCTAGTCTGCAATGAAGAATGATGAAATGTCACAATAGATTGATCGAGTCCCCGGATTGACTACACGAGCTTAGCTGAGGCTCTTCTAGAATTCCTGGATCTAGGCTCTGAATCACCAAAATGTATTTTGCCCAACAGGGATCTAAAGAATCTCATTTGTTGGAGCGAAATGCTTCGGACGATGGAAATGATACAAGCAAGAACAACTATATTTTGGCATTGGGTACTTTTACAGAGTAAATGATAATCATGGATCCAAATCATACTTTCAGGGTCATCGGGGATCAAATCACAATTTAACTTTTTGTATAATTCACGATCTTATTTGGTTGAGTAGTTGGTAATGAGGTCGGGTAGGTCAAGAGGTCCAAACTAACTAGTAGTGCCAATTACTAAGTGGACAGAGAGTGACAATTAACTAGAGATGTTCAAGTACATTAGAAAGTGTAATACATCGTGTTCAGATTATCTGTCAGAGTAGAACTCTCGTTGGCATACTCAGTATTTCGAAATCTTCAGGGGTTGCGGATTACAAACACAATTTTGTACCCTTAATTATTTCGTCGAATGATTTACTCTTTATAACTATACGATTATAATCCTCAAGATATACTGAGTAGAGTTTGTTAGACTATCTTGTATCGAAAACCACATCTCAGAAAGATATATCACTAGGAACTCCAGACTCAACACGGCATAGTATCCAGTTTTACAGTGCTGCGAAACCACCTACATAAAAGACAAATTGTACATGAACGAATATTAACATTGTCTCTTCAACTTATAATTGGAAGTTTGAGAATATATGAGACCATCCTAGAGAAGAATATGTATAGTGAAGACATTTTCAAGCACTCAGGGCCAACTGGATACTTTAGTGTAGTGACAAGCTAAAAAATAGTCAAATTGCCTGCAGTGACTAAATGCGTGTGTCAAAATTAAGAAATAATTTGCGACAGAGTGAAATAATTTGCGACAGTGTCACATCTCGTGACATGTTTCTTCTAATATCACATTGATTAATTATAAAAGATAATAATCGGTAGGTGACTACTATTCAATACAATTCTTGATAAGAGTCACATCTTTTTCATTGGTAAATAATCTTTTCTGAACCAATCGTTAGGGTTGAAATCCGAACAAGAAAAATAATAATTTAATCACTGTAGCGACTTTATTATCCCAGAGCCCCATAATCTTTGATATACGCTCCACCGAATGAAAATAGAGCTAGCCTTGCGGCAAAAATTTCACTCTTATCGAGGACTATTTAGCGGAGGTAGTGATCTTTTTTTAAATTATTTTCACCGTTTTCGTGCCGCCTCCGGTGTTAGAATCGGTGGATGTAAGTCCGATAACTTACTATCCATTAGATAACAGAGAAGATACCCATACAAAACTTCCATAAAAGAGCATATTTATATATTGTGACTAAGTTTTGCAACATATGATAACATCTCTTATTCTATCGTGGGATCCAAGGTCTACTGAGCCCATAATTGGCCAGTAGCTTTATCGTAAAATCAAAGTTCATTATGCAGGATAAGAAATTCTTATCAGAACAAATCACAAAAGCCATGTAAATATGCTCAGTTGCGGGCCATATTTCGACCGATCTACATTCCATAAGTTTCAACTCCCCCGAGGAATAATGAAAAGTATGGGGATACTCATCGCATTGGTATTTATAGTAAAAGAATCCCAATGATTTAACGCCTTTTCTAATTATCAATTATAATATGTCTGACGTTGAAAAATTTATTCCTTTGACTCAAGGCGCTGGCTATGGTGTGGTAGTTGGTGTTGGGGCCCTTTTTGCCATGGCTATGATGTTAACAACTTACGTGTTGAGAAGATATAATAAAGAAATTATGACTGCTGAAGAATTTGCAACCGCTGGAAGATCTGTAAGTATATGCGAAATACGAAATTATACTATGCTGTTACTAACTCAATTAGGTTAAAACTGGTTTAATCAGTGCCGCTGTCGTGTCATCTTGGACATGGGCTGGTATGTACAATTTTCATGCAAATGCTGCAAACTACACTTTTGAAGGGTGCAGCATTTGAGGTTTTCTATATTTGGGACTTTACTAACTTTACAGCTACTCTCTTGACTTCTACTACTCAAGTGTACAATAACGGTGTTTCGGGTGCGTACTATTATGCTGCCGGTGCTACTTGTCAAATTATCTTGTTTGCTTGTTTGGCCATTAAGGGTAAAGAAAGAGCTCCTGCTGCTCACTCTTACTTGGAAATTGTCAAGGCAAGATATGGAATGAAGACCCATTTTGTGTTCATTTTCTGGGGTATTGCTACCAACATTTTGGTAACAAGTATGCTTTTAACCGGTGGTTCGGCTGTTGTGTCAGACTTAACTGGAATGCACACAGTTGCTGCTATTCTTCTTTTACCACTTGGTGTTGTTGTTTATACTCTCTTTGGTGGAATCAAGGCAACGTTCTTGACTGATTATGCCCATACTGTTATCATGATTATCATTATCATGATTTTCGCCTTTACTACTTTTGCTACATCTGATACTTTGGGATCTCCTGGTGCTGTTTGGGAATTGGTCACGAAATTAGCAGAGACTCAACCAAGAGAAGGTAATGCTGGTGGATCTTACTTGACCATGCACTCAAGATCAGGTGGTATCTTCTTTGTTGTCAACATCGTTGGTAACTTTGGTACGGTCTTTTTAGATAACGGTTATTTCAACAAGGCATTTGCTGCGGATCCCGCTGCTGCCATGCCTGGTTATGTATTAGGTGGTTTGGCATGGTTTGCAATTCCATGTTTCACAGCTACAACCATGGGTTTGGCTGCTTTGAGTTTGGAAGGTACTCCTTCATGGCCAACATATCCTAACAGAATGACTAGCGCCGAAGTTAATGCCGGTTTGGTTTTACCTAACGCAGCCGTTGCCTTGTTAGGAAAGGGGGGTGCCGCATGTTCTTTGTTATTAGTCTTCATGTCAGTAACATCTGCCATGTCTGCAGAGTTGATTGCCGTATCTACCATCTTCACTTACGATATTTACAGACCTTATTTTGAGCCCAACGCATCTGGTAAGAAATTGATCTACACTTCCCACGCTGCTGTGGTGGCTTACGCATATGTTATGGCAGCTTTTGCCATTGGTTTACATTATGCCGGAATCTCGATGGGTTACTTGTATGAGTTGATGGGTGTTATCATTGGTGGTGCTGTCTTGCCATCTGCGCTCACGTTGTTATCCAAGAGACAGAATGTCCAAGCTGCCACTTTCACTCCTCCAATTGCCACTGGTTTAGCTATCATGTCTTGGTTATTAGTTGCTAAGTTCAAGTTTGGCGAAATCAGTTTAGACACAACTTTTGAAGATGATGCTATGTTGACCGGAAATGTGGTTGCATTGTTGTCACCTTTGATTATTATTCCAATTTTAACTTTGATCTTCAAGCAAGACGATTTCGATTGGCAGATCTTGAAACAGATTGAGCGTGTTGATGAAGAGGAAGAAATTTATGCTGCTACATCATCTTCCCATCCTGACCCCGAGAAGATTCACCCTGTCAAGTCCCATATTTCCGTTGTTGCCAGTAAATTGGCAGAATTGCAAAATACCAAAATGCAAGATGACGAAGAACTCTTAGCCAAGTCGTACAAACGTGCAGCTGTCATCTGTTTAACTTTAACCATATGTCTTGTTGTGCTTTGGCCAATGCCAATGTTTGGTACGAAGTATATTTTCTCCAAAGAATTCTTCACTGGTTGGATCGTTGTGTTGTTTATTTGGATTTTCTTTACTGCTTTCATGGTTATTGTTTATCCAATTTATGAAGGCCGTGATGCTCTCGTAACTACATTCAGAGGTATCTATTGGGATTTAACTGGACAAACCTACAAGTTAAGAGAATGGCAAGACGATCATCCAGAAAAGATGCATGCCGTTACTTCGCAGGTTACTGCACAGTTATATGCTTCGTCTCGTCAAAAGACTACTTTTGTCGATGGAAAGACTTTGCATGATGGCTATATCACTCCAAGAAATATTGAAGTAGAGTTGGACGATGTCAAGAAAGAATAGTGTATATTATATTTATTAATACAGTTGAGAAATTTAGAGTATTATTGTATGGGCCATAGATAGTTGGACTGTTTATTATGCAGCGAATATGTGAGCGCAATCAATACGATACTGTTAGTTATCGTATTGATAGAGATCGTATTGTTTGTTATGTTCTTGATACAACAACGCTAAATTTCATAAAGTTTGCTAACCAACCAGTCAGGACTAAAGGTATTTAAGTTGAATTGTTGATAAACCCGGAAACAATAGAAAAGTCAATCTGACACCCTACTCTTGAAATAATATCTCTCAAGTGAATAATTCTAAGGTTCTAATATATTGACCCCTCCCACCCCCTTTGAATATATTCCTTGTATTCCTACAATTTTTATTCGATCTTCGAATCAAAATCTAAATGATCACACAGAATTATTTCTCTCGATATCCATATCTATGGTCCATTGTTAGTTCTTTGCTCCCTATTACCCTTGAAAGTTACGATAAGCCGATTTTCACATTTTGCAGCCTAATATTACGTGCATTGCACAATCGGTGCGCCGCTTCCTTTCCTGATAACCAGACATTTTTATCCATGTCCCGCTAAGACAGGTAATCATTTTGATACAAGAGGTTTGTTGATTGTTTATCGCCCACCAATCAGAATCTACCTGATAACTATAAGCAATAGCGGAATCTCAGATTACTATTCCAACCAATCGACCAAATCAGCACAAATGGACTAAACGAAAGTAGCAACAGTGTAAGCAAAGTTGCGATGCTGACTTCTCCCAATTTAAATCGTTCCTTCAGTCCATTGTCGTAAATTGTCAGTTATGATAAGCGAACGGATTTTTATGTTTTGCAACACTCGCTCGTAGTTGCCGCGGGAGACAAAGTACAATTTGCAAGATCCATCTGAATAGCTAAAATCCCAAACTACTAGAAAGCGGCCCAAACTACTAGAGAGCGGCCCAAAGTTGCCAATTGGACTTTGGAGCTTATATCAGCACACACTCAGCCAATCATATCGTGGAATCTTGCCATTGGTTTGAAATATGTCACAAATTACCACTCCGTCGGAATCTTCCATTTATTGGGGAAAACCAAAATCGGATCTTTGTAGGCGCGCTCGCGATACCGATGTGGGCCATGGGGAAACGCGATGGGCGAGTCAGAGCGAGTTATCGGCACCCATACGCCATGATAACAATATATATACTTCGGTGATTCCCATACTTATGATCCTTATATATTTAGATCATTTTACTGATATTTAGTGAACTTGTGCTGGTAACTACAAGTAATATATAATCCCAAGTCATCTCTCACTCACTTGGCCTATACTATACTCTGGTTCCATCTTATAACATTAACAACGCACATATACTCAATTAGATCCACAACCACACAATGTCATATATTGGTTGGACTATCCAAGAATGGAAAGATTTCCATTTCAAAAACACTCCCAACGAATCGTTTGATTTGTTAGCTTCTTTATTGGCATCTCAGAGCGCTACTCCAGAGGATCCAGCATGGATTTCATTAGCTTCTGTGGACAACTTGAAGCATCAATGGAACTTCCTACAATCTAAAGCTTCAAAGTTAGATTTGCCATTATATGGTGTTCCAGTGGCCATTAAAGATAATATCGATGTCAAGGGCTTCCAAACTACAGCTGCGTGTCCTTCATTTGCCTACTCTCCAATCGACGACGCTACCACCGTCAAATTGTTAAGAAGTGCCGGTGCAATTATTATCGGTAAAACTAACTTGGATCAATTTGCTACTGGCCTAGTAGGGACTAGATCTCCATATGGAATTACTCCAAACACCTTCGACGACAAGTATGTTGTAGGTGGCTCATCTGCAGGTTCTGCCTCTGTGGTTGCCAGGGGAATTGTACCTATTTCATTGGGTACAGACACAGCAGGTTCTGGAAGAGTTCCTGCTGCATTGAACAATTTGGTTGGTTTGAAACCAACAAAGGGTGTCTTTTCTTGCAAAGGTGTTGTGCCTGCTTGCAAGTCTTTAGACTGTGTTTCTATTTTCTCGTTAAACTTACAGGATGCTCAATTGACTTTCAACGTCATGGCTCAAGAAGATGGACAAAATGACGAATACTCCAGACCATTTCCTGCTAACCCACTCTTGAAATTCTCCCAATCTCCAAAAATCGCTGTTCCAACCGATCTCTTATGGTATGGCGAGGAAGAAAACCCTAAGTTATATGACAAGGCCGTAAAGCTCTTTGGAGATAAAGTCGGGGCTGAATTGGTTTCCTTAAGTATAGAACCTTTATTGGATTTAGCAAAATGCTTGTATGACGGCCCATGGGTCTCTGAGCGTTATACTGCCATAAAAGAATTCCTTGCAACTAATCCACCAGCAGATTCCTTAGACAAAACTGTCCATTCTATCATCAAAAGTGGTGAAAAACACAGTGCAGCCACGGCTTTTGATTACGAATACAAGAGACAAGGGATTTTGCAAAGAGTCAAGGTCTTGTTGAAAGATATTGATGTCGTCATTGTGCCAACGGCCCCATTAAACCCAACCATTGCGCAAATTAAAGCAGAACCAATCAAGGTCAACTCATACCAAGGAACTTACACCAACTTTGTCAACTTGGCCGACATGTCTGCCTTGGCCATTCCAGGTGGATTCCGTTCTGATGGTTTGCCATTTGGTATCACCTTATTGTCTCACAAATTTAACGACTATGCTCTCTTGGAATTGGCCAGTCGTTATATTAAAGTATACTCCGAAACAACTCCAAGATTCTACGGTTGTTTGAAGGATAAATCTGTCTCTACATTGGGAGATGAATTATTACAAAATGTTCCTCTTCCAAACCCTAGCACTCAAATTAAGTTGGCAGTAGTTGGTGCCCACTTGAAGGGGTTCCAATTGCACTGGCAATTGGAAAAGGTCAACGCTTCCTTCATTGAGTCAACTACTACTTCCAAGAACTATAGGCTTTATGCTTTGCCAAAAACTGGACCAGTCGCAAAGCCTGGTTTGAGAAAGGTTTCTAAGGATGGTTCCAACATTGCTGTCGAAACTTACTATGTTCCAAAGGAATTGTTCGGTGAATTCATTAGCATGGTACCAGAACCTTTAGGAATTGGATCTGTCGAATTAGCTTCCGGTGAGATCGTTAAATCGTTCATCTGTGAAGAATTCGGCTACAATGTCCCAGGCACAACCGATGTAACTTCTTTTGGTGGATGGAAAAACTACCAAGCCCATTTAATTGAAGAAAAGGTCCAAACCAAGAAACCATTCAATTCTGTTTTGGTTGCAAACAGAGGTGAAATTGCTGTCAGAATCATCAAGACTTTAAAGAAATTGAAGATTAAATCTATCGCCGTATACTCTGACCCAGATAAGTATGCAAAGCATGTTTTGGACGCAGACGTTGCAATTCCATTGCACGGTGTGTCTGCTGCTGAAACTTATATTTCTATCGACAAAATTATTAAGGCAGCCAAAGATTCGGGCGCTGAGGCTATTATTCCCGGCTATGGTTTCTTGTCCGAAAATGCCGACTTCTCTGACCGTTGTGGAAAGGAAGGAATTGTATTTGTTGGTCCTTCTGGTGATGCTATCAGAAAGCTCGGTTTGAAACATTCTGCCAGAGAAATTGCAGAAAAAGCTGGAGTTCCATTAGTACCAGGTTCTGATTTAGTCAAGGACGCAAAGGAAGCAAGAGAAATCGCCGCCAAGTTAGAATACCCAATTATGGTCAAGTCTACTGCCGGTGGTGGTGGTATTGGTTTGCAAAAAGTTGACTCTGAGGCTGACATTGAAAGAGTTTTCCAAACCGTCCAACATCAAGGTAAATCATACTTCGGCGACCCTGGTGTATTCTTAGAGAGATTCGTCGAGGATGCTAGACACGTTGAAATCCAAATGTTTGGTGATGGGTATGGAAAAGCAATTGCTCTTGGTGAAAGAGATTGTTCATTACAACGTCGTAACCAAAAAGTTATTGAAGAAACCCCAGCTCCAAACTTACCTGAACCAACTAGACAAAAAATGAGAAAGGCAGCCGAATCATTAGGTTCTTCTATGAACTATAAGGGTGCTGGTACTGTTGAATTTATCTACGACGAAAGAAGAGATGAATTCTACTTCTTAGAAGTCAATGCTAGATTACAAGTTGAACATCCAATCACCGAAATGGTAACCGGTTTAGATTTGGTCGAATGGATGTTGTACATTGCTGCTGACACTCCTCCAGACTTTAGTCAAGAGATTGTTGTAACTGGTGCCTCTATGGAAGCAAGATTATATGCAGAAAACCCTGTCAAGGATTTCATGCCATCCCCAGGTCAATTGACTGAAGTTAAGTTTCCAAAATGGGCTAGAATCGATGGCTGGGTCGAAAAAGGTACTGTTATCTCTGCTGAATACGATCCAACTTTAGCCAAAATCATTGTGCACGGAAAAGACAGAAACGATGCTTTGAAGAAGCTTCGTCAAGCTTTGAATGAAACTGTTGTGTTTGGTTGTATCACCAACATTGACTACTTAAGATCAATCGCTAACTCTAGCATGTTTGCCGAAGCCAAGGTAGCTACCAAGGTATTAGACTCTTTCGATTATAAGCCGACCGCGTTTGAAGTTATTAGTCCGGGTGCTTACACCACCGTTCAAGATTATCCAGGTAGAAAGGGTTACTGGCATGTTGGTATTCCTCCATCTGGATGTATGGATGAATACTCGTTTAGAATTGCAAACAGAATTGTTGGTAACGACAAGACTGCTCCTGGTATTGAGATCACTTTGAATGGTCCTAAACTTTTGTTCCATCATGATGCAATTCTTGCAGTCACTGGTGGTCTTACTGAAGTTGAAATCAACGGTGTTCCAGTACGTCAATGGGCACCTATTAACATCAAGAGAGGAGACAAATTGTCGATTGGCAAAATATCCGAAGGTTGCAGAGCTTATTTGGCTATTAGAGGTGGTATTGATGTCACTGAATATTTGGGATCTAGATCCACATTTGCTTTAGGTAACTTGGGTGGTTATAACGGTAGAGTCTTGAAATTGGGTGATGTGTTATTCTTGGGTCAACCAGAAATCTCAAGTTGCACCTTGCCATCTGCCATTTCTCAACCAACCAAGATTCCTAACTCTTTGATTCCAACCTTCAAGAACAAGGTATGGCAAGTTGGTGTTACATGTGGTCCTCATGGATCTCCTGATTTCTTCAAGCCTGAATCGATCCATGACTTTTTCGCAAACACTTGGAAGGTTCATTACAACTCCAACAGATTTGGTGTTAGATTGATAGGTCCAAAGCCAAAATGGGCTAGAGCAGACGGTGGTGAAGCTGGATTGCATCCTTCCAATGCCCATGATTACGTGTACTCCTTGGGAGCAATCAATTTTACAGGTGATGAACCAGTTATTTTGACCTGTGACGGACCATCTTTGGGTGGATTCGTTTGTGAAGCAGTTATTGCAGAAGCAGAAATGTGGAAGATTGGTCAAGTCAAGCCAGGTGAACAAATTCAATTTGTTCCAATTTCATATGCTACTGCCAAGTCCTTGAAGGCTCAACAAGATGAGATCATTGAAAACTTGCAAGGTGAGTTGCCATCGTTGGAAGCTAAAGCAATCGAGCCAGAGAACCCGGTTTTGTTTGAATTCAAGGTCACCTCAAATGCCCCTAAAATCACCTATCGTCAAGCTGGTGACAGATATATCTTGGTTGAATATGGTGAAAATGTGTTGGACTTGAACTTATCTTACAGAATCCATAAGTTGATTGAAATGGTCACGGAAAACAAGACCCCTGGAATTGTTGAAATGTCGCAAGGTGTTAGATCTGTGTTGATCGAATACGATGCACAAATCTCCCAACAAGGATTGTTGGACGTGTTAGTTTCATATGAAAAGGAAATCATCTTTATTAACAAATGGGAAGTGAAGTCGAGAATCATCAAGTTGCCAATGGCCTTTGAAGATAAAAAGACTTTAGATGCTGTCAAGAGATATCAAGAAACTATCAGAAGTGAAGCTCCTTGGTTGCCAAACAACGTGGATTTCATCGCCAATATCAATGGAATCACCAGAAATGATGTTAAGGATTTGATGTACACCGCCAGATTCTTAGTATTGGGATTGGGTGACGTTTTCTTAGGTGCTCCATGTGCCGTTCCATTGGATCCAAGACATAGATTGTTAGGTACCAAGTATAATCCTTCCAGAACCTTCACTCCCAACGGTACTGTTGGTATTGGTGGTAACTATATGTGTATCTATACCATGGAATCTCCTGGTGGATACCAATTGGTGGGTAGAACAGTTCCAATCTGGGACAAATTAACTTTGGGTGAACACTCTGGAGACCATCCGTGGTTGTTGTCGCCATTTGACCAAGTTGAGTTCTACCCTGTTAGTGAAGAAGAAATCGATGAGTTCTCAGAAGAAATGAATGCTGGTAAATTCAAGGTTGACATTATCGAGTCGGTATTCAACCACACTGAATACTTGGAATGGATCCAAGAACATACTGCTTCTATTCAAGAATTCCAAGACAGTCAAGGAGGAGAAAAGATGGCGGAATTCAACAGATTGATCCAAGTTTCCAACAGTGAATTAGAACAAAACGGTACCAAACCGGTAGAAGATGAAACTTTCGACGAGAGCTTCGAGCTTGTATATTCTGAGTACTCTGGTAGATTCTGGAAATCTTTGGTTGAAGTTGGAGACGAAGTTTCTCAAGGTCAAGGATTGATTGTCGTTGAGGCCATGAAGACTGAGATGGTTGTCAATGCCGCAAGAGCTGGTAAGGTGTTGAAAATATATCATAAAAATGGTGATATGGTGGATGCAGGTGATTTGGTTGTCGTTATAGAGTAAACTTGTAGTATGTCGTCTTTTGTGAGAGAAAGTGACCTTCATGTTTATATATCTAATAGCCTGTATAGTACAATTTATTAGTACGTTAAGATTGGGTGGATTAGTAGATTAGTAGACATAAAAGTATAGCAGACAGATATCTATAGTTCTTAGAGTTCGTAGAGTATTGTGAGTAAGAGTTCTGAGAGTTCTAAGAGTTCTACGAGTTTCCCAATTCAATGAGTTCATTGAGAGAATTATGAGTATATCATGAGTATTATGAGTTCTGTGAGTTCTGTGAGTTCTTTGAGTCCTTTGAGTCCTTGGAGTTCTGTGAGTCCTTTGAGTCCTTAGAGTCCTTGTTCTACGAGTTCTTATTCTTAGAGTCCTTCGATTCTTCCCAATCACGTCCCAATCCATTCTCACTCTATATACAGTATCGAAATACTTGTAAAATTAAAATTTGTAAACAACTCTTTAATACACACAACAACCACAATGTCAGATACACCAAGCAAGACAGCAGCATTACAACCCGAGGCTTGGACGAGCTCATCGAACGAGGTGCTAAAGCTCTTTATCACCGACTCTTCAGGAGCACACAATTTTCCGCCTGTATTCACGTATCCAATATTTGGAGATGCAGAAACCATTTATGGATATAAAGAGTTGGTGATCTTCTTATGTTTTGATCATTATACGTTTTATCCATTTTTGAACATCAAGTATACAGAGAAGTTGGATGATCCGGAAATCGTCGAATTGAAACCGAAGTTGATGGAATTCTTACCTGAAAGTACCGTGTTTAAGGACGAAATTGAGTGGGTCGATAGTATTAAGGAGGAGAAGGACTCTTACAAGATTCCCGGCGAATTGTACGATACATTTGAAAAAGAAATTGATGGACAAAACTCGAAGTTTGATATCTATAAGTTGAATTTGCAAGACGTGGGTGGCATGGAGTTACATAAAAGATTGCAGATTTTAGCATTATTATTCATTGAGGCTGGTTCATATATCGACTCCAGCGATACTCTATGGGACGTCTATGTTCTCTATAAACAATCGAGCGACGAGCCGTCAATCGTGGGATATACGACCGTGTACAATTATTGGAAGTATCCAGGAAGTGAAAAGTTCGATAAAGGTGAACTTGAGGTTAGAAAGAAAATATCCCAATTCATTATATTGCCCACATGGCAGGGCCAAGGGTTGGGAGGAGAATTCTACAGCCGATTATTCGACAAATGGTTCATATCTCCTAGTGTAAGTGAGGTTGTAGTGGAAGATCCTAATGAAAGCTTTGACGATATGAGAGACAGATGTGACTTGGAGAAGTTGAATTCCAAGATCAACTTGTCATTGATCACCACAAAATTGGATAACCAATGGATAGAGAATACTCGCCACAAGTACAAGTTGGAAAAACGTCAATTTTCAAGATTAGTGGAAATGATTTTATTATACAAGTTGAAGAACAACTTGGGCTACGACACCAAGAAAGATATTCGAGTGTTCATCAAAAGACGTTTATATGAAAAAAATAAAGAAGCTTTGAATGGATTAGAGGAAAACGTGAGAAAGGATAAATTACAAACTGCCTACGAAGCTTTGGAACAAGATTATTACCGTATTTTGGGAGATATTAAGTTGAGCATGAAGAGAGAAATTGATGAAAATAATGAAAACAAGAAGAAGCAAAAAGTATGAGTGGATGAGTGAAGTGTGAATGAGAGAATGAGCGTAGCGAATGAACGAATGAACGATCAGACAATTCTTTAGAGCTCATGCTGACATATTGTCCGATTGCACAATTACTACAAAAGAGATGGAATTACGAGCCACTTGGATGATATGAAGATTATTACAATTCAACTTGGATTATATTCTGTAATAATTCTGTTATTCTGTGGTATTTGTGAAATATCTGAAATATAATCCTTTTCCGGCCAATCTATTGTGATCTATCTCCTGTTCATTATTCTACCAATCCGATGTTCATTACTTTTACGACTCCCAAGACATTTTTATATTGGTGAGACTCAATGGATGATGGATTTCGAAATCTCTTATCCTATCTGGAATACGAAATACATGTTTATAAAATCTTCTGTTGATAAATTCAAATGTAAATTCAAATTGGTGTTTTCATTCAGTCGGGCTAGATACAGTAACAAACGGTCACTAGAGAGAGAAGAATTTATTTGTTTAAAAGATTACGAGCCAATATTGAACTTCGTGGCTTACTAATGATTTTAATGATTTCTAAACATTGTAAATTCCTACACTATTCAATATATTGTTAGACTAGAAAGTGTTCAACTTCGATTGTTGGATGGTGGAGTCACTTATTTATCCTTAGTGACGTAATCATTCCTATCAACGTCACTAAAACTACTCTTGGCTCCTTATTTTCGGGCCTTGTGGAGATATTCAAATTCTAGAGATCATCGGTAGCTGCTGACATCACTAATCTAAATATTTCGTACATTATCTAATCACGTAGTTAAATAGCTTCGGTACATTTCCTGCATACGTCATAGCATTATCGACGCTTTGTGTAATATAAAACCGGTGGTTATATTAAATTAGCGACAGAGAACGTGATGCATAATATTGAGAGCAATGATATCAAAATGACAATAAACAAGCTATGACTTCTAACCATGATTGGCAGGCCTAGTTAAGATTATTAGACAACTGACTGATGAGTCGAATATAACATCGGTTACTGCATCTATATATTGGTGGCTACAACTGCGGATAATCTGTGGATTATCTGTGGATCATCTGTGGATTATCTGTGGCTATATCCGTTGCTATTTCCGTTGCTATACTGGTTGCTCTGAGATGATATCTTACATTCGGCAGGATCCTTTTAGTTCCGAAGACATAATGCGCAATGACGTAATACAGAAATTGCGAGGCTTCCATGAATGATTTATTTCAGGGAGAGTAACGTCGACAGCCCAACTCGATGGTCTAGTCACGCAGTACTCTTAGGGCATGCCTAGCCAAGCAATTGTAATGACAGACTAGTAGCAAATGACTCGGGTAAGAATAATGATTCATGGTGTAAAATTATAGGTCTGAATCTCCACTACTACAGAATACAGACAAGGGTATTCTCATCTCAAAAAGTATATGTAATTAATGCCTTGTATCGCCCAGATAGTCGTTGCAACTTTAACTAATTAATTCACGTCATTTCCACACCAATAATTAAATCAGACATTTTTACCGAGAGCCAGCAATCAAGCACAAAAGCTCATCCTGCATATACCCAACAAGTCGAGCGACGAATTTCACCCCTATAGGAAAAATATATAAATGATTGAACCCCCGTTCACTTCGTTTTTAGTGTAACAACTTTTCTCTTCCTTATAAAAATTAAAATGCATAGAACATATTCCTTAAGATCCCAAAAGGCTCCAACCGCCGCTCAATTGCAGTCGCCACCACCTCCAACCTCTACCACCAAGAGTAAATTCTTCGGTAAGGGGGGAATTGCTTCCAGTTTCAGAAAGACTGTTGCTGGTGCCACGGGCCCAGAATTGTCTAGAAAGTTATCTCAATTCATCAAGATGGAAAAGAACGTTATGAGAGCCATCGAATTGACCGCCAGAGAACGTAGAGATGTTGCCAAACACTTGAGTGCCTGGGGTGAAGAAAACGACGACGATGTCTCTGATGTCACCGACAAATTAGGTGTCTTAATCTACGAAATCGGTGAATTGGAAGACCAATACATCGACAAATACGATCAATACAGAATCACCTTGAAGACCATCAGAAACATCGAAGCTTCCGTCCAACCTTCCAGAGACAGAAAGCAAAAGATTACTGATGAAATCGCACACTTGAAGTACAAGGACCCACAATCTCCAAAGATTCCTGTTTTGGAACAAGAATTGGTCAGAGCTGAAGCCGAATCTTTGGTTGCCGAAGCCCAATTATCCAACATCAGTAGAGAACAATTGAAGGCCGCCTTCAACTACCAATTCGATGCCACCAGAGAATTGGCCGAAAAGTATGCCTTGATTGCTGGTTACGGTAAGGCCTTATTGGAATTGTTGGACGACTCTTCTGTCACCCCAGGTGAAACGAGACCTGCTTATGATGGTTACGAAGCCTCTAAGCAAATCATTATCGATGCCGAAAATGCCTTGTCCACTTGGACCTTGGACTCTGCCGCCGTCAAGCCAACCTTATCTTTCCATCAAGAATACGATGAAGAAGAAGAACCTCTTGAAGATGACTTGGAAGGTGCTGAAGAAGAATTTGCCAAGCACGATGAAGAAGTTGAAGCTAAATAAGCAAGCCACTAAGTCAAGCGAAGTTAGTTAGTAATCAGAACATTCTGAGTTATTCAATTCAAAATTGCCAAACCAAGTAACTATCCAGTACTATCTGAGTTCCACCATACTCTCGCTGCCAAGCAACATTCCTACTCCATCAGAAGTTTCAAGGGAGCTTTGAAGTTGCAAGACGCTATTTTGAAAGTATCGTTCTAATTGTTATGTTAAATTGAAATTCAACTCCCGAGTTCTTGGGTTTTCCAAAAAGTTCTGTGAACTCTTTCAATCTTTCTCTCTTACCTGCGAGGGTATTTCGATATGTTGTATTAGCTGTATTATTTTGTGTCATAGTTTTATACATTTTTCTTTTAATACAAGTATAATCTATGACATTTTGATTCGTACCCTAACATTGTTTCGTTTCTTCCTTGCCTGATGGGTCGAATCGTAACCCAAAGTATTCGACCAGTGCTCAGCACTTCATTCAATATATTGCCATTTCTCAAACCTGCACATACAACATGATGTTGGAACCTGTACTTAATGTAATATCGCCAGTTTCACATTGAATTTTCATCATATTTCGAGTTGTCAACGCAAGGACACTCGCAAATGAGTTGGCTGCTAGCTTCCGACTGACTGCGGTGCCACCCTTGGAGTTGATGTTGGGAATTAACAGCGAGAATTTGATACATCTGAAGTGATTTTCATCTTCACTCACTGGCTCGCCGTCTCCAGTTGCTTCTACAGTGGTTTTGAGGAAATTGAAAAACTTGAACAACTTGTAGTCCACCTGGGAATTTACATCTTCGGAATCTTCCTCTATTGCTTGAGCTCTTAGTCTAGCATAGTTAGCGGCACTAGATGTCGACGTGTGTGTACCTCTCGAAGTATATCTGCTATGGAAAGTATCATCAATATCGCCAAATGAGAGATTCAAGATCGAATCTCGTGTACGATCAAAATTATCGTAATCGAACTGGACCATATCTTCAGCGCCGATATCAATTTCATCCAAACCAATTGCATTCCGTAGACCGTGAGTTCCTCTAACTTCTCTTGCTATTTCGTGTTCATTATCAGCAATATCCATCCTATCAACTACCTGCATGTATTCGATATCTTTTGAAATATTGTGCATTATTTCATTTCCTTTTCGATGGCTGCGAAATTCTGGAATAATCTTCCCCAATACAACCTCGTTCACTTGACGTACAAACTTGACAGCATCGAGATCGTAATCTCTTACTAACTCTTCAAATAGCTTGTCCGAGTCGCTTGTTTTACTTATTGTTTGCTTTTCGTAGTTTGCAACATTTGCTAGCATCTCTGATTTGGTTAGTTTCAAGTATCCTCTGGCATCTACAGTTAAGAACTGGAATTTTCGTTTGCCTCGCTTGTTGTCGTCAATAGTGATGATATTCTCTGTTGTTGAGATGTGAAAGTTGGGGTCATTTGTGATATTCTTCGTGACTTCTACATTGGCTTCTTCTTCTGGTGGAAACGTATTTAAGTCGCCCATTTCGAAATCAAATGGATGAACATCTTGGTACACGTGAACAGGCTCTTGATTTATGTTGACTGCATTTCCTTCTCTATTAAACTCGAAATCAACTTCATTATTGGGCTCGCTGAAGTAATTTTGATTGTGGCTGGTATTGAAATCCTGATTCATAAGATTCGTGAACATAATTTGGTCTGTATCAAGAGAAGAAGATCCAAATGATGGCTGCATACTCTCATCATATGTGTTTGGAAACATCTTTTGATCCAATTTTCGAATCTCGATCCTTCTCTTTTTTACAGAGCTCAACTCGTCGTCATCCCCCCAGAATGGGTTCAAATCAAGGTGGATATTGAACAAAGGATCGTTTTTTAAGAAAATTTGACCCTTGGAATTGTTTTCTGTTTTACCTGAAGTGGTCCCCAAGAAAACCTCTTTACGATGAATCAAGGTCGAAATCATATATTCCTTTCTTAAACGCGTGTTAACCAAAGCAATGTCATTGTATAGGTATCCGATCTGAGATTTGAAGACGAGAGAAATTCCATAGAGAATTTGTGATAAGTGGCGGATATTGTGATTCCGAGAGGTACTGGCTAACTCTTGACAAACGTCTCGAATTGAAATGTTAAGTATATCGTTCTTTACTGACTTTTTACTTGCAAGTTTTGAGCCTAACGTCGCTAACAACCATGCTGTCTGTAGACCTGACCTCTTTGCTACTAAAAAATTTCCTTCTGTGGCTTCCATAGTGAGTAAACCTAATACAAAACAGCCTAAATGAAATTTTAGGTGTTCTTAGAGTGTTCTTAAAGTTTTACTAATGGCTGTAAAACTGAAATCTAATATATAATATAAAGCGTGCACTACCCAAAATTGAATGGGTGCAAAACACGAAAGTGAAATAATTAATTCCCAAAAGTTTATTAAAAGCCTTGAAGTTCTGAGTATAAGTAGAATAAAAAGATTAAAAGTATAGAAATAAATAGAAAAGACGTAATCCCCCAATTCAAACTAGGTCAATACGAAGTACCTTATAAAAACCAGTTCAAATTTCGTATTTTATCATAAACTATGACTATCCATTTGATAGTCAATTCGTAGTCGTTTTGTTCAATCGCCTCGTGAAGACCAGTCAACGTACTGTATTGGAAGCGACGTGCAATCTGGCTATTGTTTTGAAGCGGAGAAAATTTGTAGAGCCCATAGATAGCGTGGTTGAAGTACGTGGCGTTGGTGGCCATGTATTGAAAGTCTTTTGTGCTCAACTTGAATTGTCTCTCCAAATGTAATAGTTTAAAATTCGCCAATTTGAATTGAGCATAGTGACCTAATTTTTTATAGTATTTGTACCACGGATAATCTTCTATAAGATTTTGTTGGACGTGTTCGTTCCAGCTATCAAATAATTTAGATTGGTGCACCAGTTCCACGAGCAAGATATTCAATTGGTGAATCAAGTCAGAAAATTTGATTTCACCTTCTTCAATGTCTCCTAAATCTTGGGAGAGTGACGTTTTTGCAAGTAAATATGACGATACTTTTTGGGAGCTCCATTTCTCTATAGTATTTTTGTGTAATTTGGTGAAATCAGAAAATGCTATTCTTATTAGTTCACTATAATTCTGGGATTTGTAGTGAACCACTTCATGCTCACTCAAAGTGATGGCAAGCAAACCGACGTACCTGATTAGCAGACCGTGGAACAAGAGATCTTGATCTATTCTTCTTTTCATCAACCAGTCATAGGAATAGAAGTTGGAGTTAGGAACGTAGATTGATGAATCTCTCTTCAAATCGTTGTCGAATCTTATATTCACGACTGGCGTACTCAAATGGTTCTGGAAAATTAATGCGTCAGAGTTAGCTACTTGCTGACCCAATATTCCATTCATAGTGAGATTGTCTTGCTTCGACCAATATCTGTGTAAGGTAGTGTAGTTGGCATCATCATCGTCATCGTCATCGTCATCTTCATCATCGTCATTACCTGCTCCTGCTAAAGTTTTGTATGAGGCTGATGTTTTGGGGATAGGGATAAACCTAGCAGTCCGCCTCAATATGTCCTCAAACATGGGGTTAGCATCAACATGAAATTTACTACCCATCACACAGTCACTGTCAATGTTTATATAACTGATGATAGACTTTTTTGGATCAAAGGATTTAGTATCATTGGTAAGGAGCTGCGATCCTAAAAGTCCATTGTTACTACCATCCCAAGAAATAAACTTGATACCTCTTAAAGGTTTCCATCCCAGAATGACCAATCTTTGGAAGTTTCTCATAATTTCGAACATGACTGCATGATTACTCAAAGGGTTTGTAGAAGTGAAAGAATCACGTCTGGCACCAATTACGATGTCGCCATCATTCATTATTCCTTTGATGGTCCCTACCACATTTGTCAATTTTCTCGATACTTCTTCTTTAAACAAACTGGTTACGTTCAATTTGATGTCTCTAGGAGCAACTGAGGGGTCATAGTCCCAACCCTTAAAAGCTCCCTTTTTTGAAGATTTGCTATCGAGAGTACCCAAAATCGCTTTGGCAGATTTGATATTGATAGGCACAGCCACAATTGACGGTTTTTTGAAATTTCCCAAGGGTCCATGGGCAGCACTATCTCTAGAAATTGCCATATCCAAATATTTCTCACTTTCTTTATTAATCTCAGTAATAAGATCGTAGTAGTAAATGAATCCTTTGGCACCAAAACTTTCAGCAATGAGAACCTTTTCAGAGGCACCTAAATTGGAGCCAACGTGAGACTTGGCTATAACTATCTTGTCCTGGATTTTGATGTTGTTTGCAACTAATAATTGATAATCATCCAAAGTTCCTTCGTTGACATAAATAAAGTCTCCCACATATGAGCCATTTGCACCAAATCCTACGTAAGCCGGAGTCTCAAACTTCGATTCTAACAAGTCTGCGGTGTAGAATACGTGCTTTTTGATTGTATCGATCAATTGTATTGACAGGAAAACTGGTTTTTGTAGTTGGGGATAATCATAAGTGAATGATTCAGTTTTGAAGCCGAATTTTTTGAAGTTATCCTTCACAAAAGAAAGTAGCTCCTTGTTGTCATCCGATATGATGTTTACTGGACTGTTTGCGTTGATTTTGGTGAAGTTTGTCAACCAATTATCAATATATTGTTCAGTTGTCAAACTATTGTGTGAATTACCAATACCTGAGTAGACAAGAAAGTTTCGCTGGACATCAGTTTTTGTCAAATGTAATCCGTGCCATCTTCTGAAATCCCTGCTGAGAGACGTTCTTGGTAAAAACGATAAATGAAGGATCAACACGGCCACTAATCCTAAACTAAAAAACCCCCAAAATCTATACGAAGATAATATTGGTGACTTTTTGTAAAACTCTTGATTACTATCCTCATCATCATCGTATCCACTTCCTCCATAGGTTCTTTGAGATCTGGCATCAAAATCGGGGTTCTCTTGCGTGACATTTTCGTTTGAAGTCAGTAGCAATGCCGTTGTTTCACCATTATTGTTCTCGCTTGGCTCGGTAACACCAGGTTCCATACCTTGCGACATTAATAAATACTTTAACGACGATATATCTAGAACTTGACAGTATAGCGATCTATAACACTTAAAACTTTAATACTTTGGTTTCAATACGGGTAAGTAGGAGCAAATGGTGGAATCACTCATTTAGGGATTTTAAACACGATGTTAGTCACATGATCAACCCCTAAAAAGTTGGCAGAAAACGTTAGAGGCTCCGCGCTTTTCTGATAAGTGACATATCATAGTCAACCGAAGGAGTTGGGAATTAGTAGCCCAAGCTGGAGACCGAAGTAAGTTCGGGTTAGAAGTGACAATGCTGTCTGCTGATTGTGGGAAAGTTTATGATTCTCAATTGCGAACGCGGCTGGAAACATATTAGAGTTGAAATACGCCAAATCTAAGACGGGCTAAGCCTTTAAATAAGAAGGTTTTCACTAAAAATACAATTTCGTGGATTTTACGACAACTTCTGAAACTAATCTGATATAAGATTAAGGGCTAATATACATACTACTTATTCATTACTGCACTAAGGGTCTCTTTGTCAAACATATTACTTCCTGACTGTAACGATTTGGCTAACAACACGATGGATTTGTCGGTGAAATCAGGTTTCTTTCTTAATTCGTCGATATCATTACTGAACTCAGTAGCCATCATCATCAAATAATCGTTATTCAACTTAGCACTGTCCTTCTCTAATGACTCTTTGATTTGGCTGCTATTGGCCAAAGAATGCAAGTTTTTACCAAACCCTGAACTGGTGGAAAGTGTGGTGGTGGTAAGTTTCACGTTAGCTAATTTCTTGTTAACGCTGTTGTTTAAAGGCTCTGGAGCCAACTTCTTAGATTCGTCATCGGAGTTTATATCTATGTTATCTATGTTTATGTCGTCTTGTTTGACTACTTCAATTTGGGTAGTTTCTTCTTCAGCTGCTGATTCCTCTGATGAAGAAGAGGATGAGGAATCTGATGAGAAATCTTCCGTTCTTCTCTTCTTTCTTCTTCTCCTGGAGTTTTTGTTATCTCTCCCTATCTTTTCATTCAGTACTTGTACAGCTGGCATCTTGGAGTTGAGGTATGAAATGTTCTTTTGATGGTCTCATCTTTCTTATTTCGAGATGCCCCAGAACTTTTTGATGTACTGCACATAGAGAAATATCTATACTTAAAGTATCTGAATAACCAGGATAAGTTTCTAATAGTATATTACAGTGGCTAGCTATCCATAAGGCTAAATAGTCGTTTATCGTTGTATCGCTTAATTACGTCGCTCAGTTACTTTTTGGTTGATGCTCCCTTTGGCCCTTTTCTCTTCTTGACTGAAGAAGTTAAGTCATTAACAGCAGGTTTTCTCTTAACTGCAGACGATAAGTCATTGATAGCACCAACAATACCGGCAGAAGCATTACCGGATGATGATGGTTCACCCAATATTCCTTTAATGATATCTAATTGTTCAGATTCAAGTTCTTCAATTGGATCTTTTTTCAATTCTTGATATCTTATTACCAAATCCTGAATCAATTCATCATTATCTTTCTTCTTTTGTGGATTGGTTTCTTTAGCGTTTCTAGCTTTCACAGATTCAATGGCGAGCTTCATCTGTTCGGCAGCTTTTTGTCTCAGTTTAGGGTCTTCCACACAAAACTCAAGAGCCAATGAGAGTTTGTAATGAGATTCCGAAATCAATGACGAATTCTGGGGGTTATAAAGCTTAAGCCTAATATCCAAACATTTCTGCAAATCGTCTGCTGACTGAGGAAAGTTTTCCGCTTCCAAGGAAACTTCTCCTAATAAATCATATGTCTCGGAAAGCTTCTTCGTCAAAATGATGAATTCATCTTCAGTTTCATCGGTATCACTTTTGAGATATGGAGGAGTGGATTTATTCTCACTTTCTTCAAGTTTGGTCTCGAAGAGTGCTCGAGCCAAATCCAAAATCTCCCATGCAACTTCAAAATCACTTTGCTCTTCTTCTTGTTCATCATTCTTTTCTTCTTCAGATTCATCGTTCTTTTCATCTTCAGATTCTTCATTCTTTTCTCCGTCTTCTTCTTGTTCAATTTCTTCTTCTCCAGCAACAGGAGCTGCATCGTAGAATTGGAAGTTCCCTGCATCTTCCTTTTCTTCTTCCTTTTCTTCATTCTTTTCAACATCACTACTCTTAGTACCTCCAAACACTTCTGACTTGGATACTGCACTTTGAAACAACGCCTTACCATATAACAATAACAAATCGGCATCGTCCTCACTGTGCTCTTCTACAAAAGTCTCGCAAGCTTCAGCATATTTTTCACTAGCATCATCGTACTCTTTGGCAGAATATGCCCTTGAACCATCGGCAATAAGCTTTGATACGCTTTCAGAATATCCCATAGCTCCTTAGTGGTTGTATGAAATACTTCAAGTTGACAGAAATTACTACTACGCGTTTTACATACTGGGGCCTCTGGCCCAAATGTCCCAAATGCAGTATCATCGCAGGTTCCATCAGAATTAAAAAACGGTTACAAAGGTAAATAAATCGTCATTTTCAAGATAACGACAAACACAACTGAAAGTGATTCTACATGAGAACTTGACCACATTATTTTACCAGAGTCCCACCTAGACAATTACTTGTTTACTATTTTTTGTTTTCGTGATGTCATTTAATTCTAGCCTTACCAATGCGGACCAAGGTAAGAAACCCCCCCGTAGGAAGCCACCTCCCGATTTAGTTTTGGAGACACCAGTGGAATATCAGGGTAATTCGAGCTACCCAACATATCTGGTTTTCCAAAGCTCTCCTATACCTCAAATACCTCAGAACCAAGTTCCCCCAAGACCAATTCCAACGAACCATCAATCATCGTTTCCTTTTAGCAATTATCATACACCTTCTAATACTTCGCTCGACACACAACTTCCAGCGTATTCTACCAGTCCACAATTACCATCCACTCCCGGCCAGAGAGTGTCCTACTCACCTCAGCATTCATCTGCTCCACAAGTACCAATAATCACATCGTACAGTACGGTTAATACAGGCACAGGGGCTACTTCAACTACTTCATATTCATCTATTCCTCAAATTCCATCATTAAGAACGTACTCTGTTCCGGAAATACTGCCAGTACATCCAAGACCGTCACAATCGTCCATTGCTCAACATATACGTAACATATCAATAAGTGGCCAAAACCTTTCCAACACAGACGCAATTAATGGTGAAGATGGAAATACTCATGATGAATATGATGATTTTAACGACTCAATGATATCCAATGAAAGTCCGAAACCAATGGGACCAAAAGAATTCTTTGAATATGACCTGCCCATTGTAACCACTTCAAGGGACCAATACAAGAAAAGACACTTCCAACATCTTTCGAGAACGAAATCTCAAGAAACGAGAGAAAGGGAGTCTCAATCTTCATTACCATATCCAGAGAATGAAATTGATCTTGACTATCTTGGGGAGCAAGAATCCCAGGACCAGAGCTTCATTACTAATGAAATAAGCATAAGGCAGTCGCCCACTCTTAACCACTCCACAACTACGCCATCAAAGATTCCCGAATTACATACTTCGAACTCGCTTACTCATCCAAGACTGCGAAAACTGCTCTCTGCTTATGAAAGTGATCGAGATAGCTTCAATTCGTCTTCTTCCCCTTCTCCATCTCCATCTCCATCATCTTCCCCTACAAGGAGAAGAGAACAACTTATTAGAAACAATACTGTAGGGGGTATCTCAGCTTCCCCTAGATCAACATCACCTTCAAGAGCATATACATTACGACTACCCACTCAACATTCTCCAACCAATAGTTACTTGGAAAGTATCTCCATGCAAAGGACGCCTTCACCTACAAAGTCGTATGGGAGATCGCCAACCACTTCCTCGCCGTTTGTGACGGATGCTGATCTATCCTGGCAACAGAATATATCAGAAGGTTACGAGAACGACCTGACAAGAAATGATTCGTTTGACTTCGAATACAACGAGGACTCCTCTAGATTTAACTCGACTGAGTCGGGTAATTACAATAACTACAGTTTTTTGAATCAAGATATTCAGGCTCAGACCCCATCGTATATTGACCTTTCATATTTACCAGACTTGCCATCGATGTCGGAATCTTCGAAAAGATCGAGCTTGGGGTCACTTTCAAAAATGCAATCTCGAAGTTCGATGTCGTCCAACTTGAGTCTGAATTTTCCATCAGTTTCAAGAAAGCGAAAGGAAGAGGCTTTACCACCAGTTCCACTTGATCTTCCACAGCTTCCATTTTCTTCTGCATCGTTAGTAAGCCAACATTTTTCAACTTGTGAGGCAATTTGGTTATTGAGCAGTGTTTTTCAATGGTGTCTTAGGTTGAGAATATGGCTTCATGATCTGTTTATATCGCAGAAAGAATTTAAGAAGGCATTGGTGAAATTGTTTATATATCACCGCCGAGATCTCACGTTGGATGTGATCAACAATAATGCTGATCAGGCTATCGACGACCTTTTTAAAGGAGGTGCAATCAAATTAGATGTTCGCGATAACCATACGCATGACGAAGATAGTGAGATAGATTCAGAATTACCCAAACTTCCTAGAAAGACACTTGAGAACAAGAACGAGCCAGGTATTGTGATGAATGAAAATATTTATATCAGTGGAGTTTTGACAGACTTGACAGCATGCTACTATTATGGTACCAACCATACTTCCAAAGAAATAAAACTAAGATGTTATTCGCCTCGTTGTCATTTAAACAGAATGATTGACTACGAAATGGAGTGGAAAACAATGAAAATTGAAGAAATTGTCCTTGGTGAGGATTGGGTGACCCATTGGAAATTGACTGCGATAGAATTGAAAGCGTTGGATCCCAGTACGGTTTCATTGCAATCTTTTATATTTGATTTGTTACGTTATGAGCAGACATTTATACAGAGAGCCAAATGTTATATTGAAGTGGTAGGGCCAATGTTTATTAAGGCTGCAAAAAGACTTGCTCCTGGTGAAATTGTCTCTCTAAGTACCTTTGAGGATAGCTTGTTACAGCCAGGAAAGTCGTTGCTTGAAATCCATCAAAAAATCCTTTTCGAACCATTATTGAGAATTCTTATGAAGGATGGACGATACGTCAAGAACTTAGTCGGAATCGCAACAATATACCACGCATGGTCACAGGAAGTCAAGAACTCACTTCTTAAGTATATGAGTACGGTTCCGATGATCGAATCTCTATTGGATGTTCCTATTCTTAAGGCTTGGGTTGATAGAGAGGTAAGTACAGTCAAAAGAGTCAACGACTTAAAGGTCAACGGGCATCTCTTGTTAATCAGTACGTTTAATTCACGTTATCAATCGTTGCCATTGCAAATACTAGAAATCAGAAAGCGGTATGATACTCAGGAACCCGAATATATTTCCTTGACCCAAACATTAGATGCCATCAAGAGGCTCGGATCTAAAGTCAACCAAATGAAAGTATATGCCGACAACATGTTTGAGTTGAAGAAAATACAGAAACAGCTTGCGTGGAAGAGTACTATAAGTCCACCATCATTAAATTTGGGTTCTGAGAATAGAAGGTTCCTCTTCAGAGGCGACCTAACGAGAAAAGGAGATTTGAAAATCAATACCACCAACAACCACATCATATTGTTGGATAATTACTTTCTCTTAACTGAAGTCAAGACAAAGGTGAGTCCTGTTGTGTATAAAGTGGTGGAGAATCCCATTCCTATCGAATTAATTATTGTTGAAGAAAAGGACACAGGAGTTGAAACCAAAACATTGAACTCAACTCCTGTGGAAGTGGCTGGAGTCAATCCTCCCGAGGATGCAGATTTTGCCTTCAAAGTCAGGTATGCTGGGAGAGGCAAGCACGATGCATTCACATTCTTCACAAAAACAAAGGAAGAGCGTAGCGATTGGATTGGTCGCATAGCCAAAGCAAGATCAAACGTTTGTGAGCGCTACAAAAATAATGTCCCCTATACGGTGGATTTGATTTCGAGTACTTGCTTTGCATATGAGATCAATAATCGCGTTGTGAAATTGCCAATCTGTGCACCCCATGATCCGGTTTATGATGCTTCGATGGAAGCGCTCAAGAAATTGAAAGGTATGGGGTTTACAAATGATTTGTATAATTTTCCCGGGGCCAAGAACCATATTGTCAACAGCAAAGTACAAAGTTTCTGCAAATTTGAGTATCGAGGAAATACGTTTCACTTGGTCGGAGTTTCTTCAGGATTATATTGCTGTGACACCAAGAACAGATGGAAAAAACTTATTAATGGAGACGTTGGCCAGATGAGTGTGGAGACAGATATCAGTTTGCTTATTGTATTGGGCAACAAACAATTGCGATACTATCCGTTGGATCTGATCTTGAACGTTTATTTTGAAAGAAGAAAAAACGTAACTTGCGTCTCGATCTCCAACGAGCCAGTAGCGTTCTATTCGATTGGTCTCCACCGAGACCAGAAAATGTTATTCTACGCCAAACGGAAGGGAAATACGTCCACCACCACCAATTTCAAGGTATTAACATCTCAAACAGACAATGACGGGGTGTTCAGCGCGTTTGCAGTGTACAAGAAATTCTACGTCGAGGCCGAATGTTTCGGAGTCTCTGTATTTAATACCAGTTTTGCGGTACACACATCCAAAGGCTTTGAAACTCTAACTCTAGACAAGTTGCAGCCAATGTCGATTCCTGAATTTCCCCATCTGGAAAACAAGAAAGTCGATGGTTATAGAAAGTTGCAAACAAACAACTCGCAACTTACCATTGAACAGATCCGAAAGACAATCCAATCCACGTCGACCAAGCCCATGGGAATGTTCAAGTTGCGGAACAATGCCGAGTTTTTGTTGGTATATAGTGACTGTGCTATTTTCACCAACAAGCATGGGAAACTCTCGCGATTCTCGTGTCTTCGTTTTGACTTTAAGGCAAAATCCATTGCTTTTGATAACAACCATTTGTTCATAATCTGTGAAGAAGCCATCGAGGTCTGGGCTATTAGTAACGATGTAAAGGGACCGACACGTCTAGTTCAAACTATTGTTGGTAAAGATATTTCTCTTATCAGTACCGAAACTTTAAGTATTGCTATGGCCAATCCGCTAGTTCTCGGACTACAATTGGTATTTCTGTTACAACTACGAGCTAATAATTAGTTGCGAAGCATCAGAAAGTGTGAGATCTTAATTGTGCCGATCTCCGCCATGATACTTCTCTCTTTGTACCGATTCTTAGTACCTACTCTGTGTATGGTATTGTATTATATGTATAGTTCTATGTTCCGAGGTACATAATGTGGGGAAATCCATTTTTTCAGACTTTATAAAGCGCGTAGGGTCTCAAGAAGTTCTCCAGATATCAAAGATAGCCGAAATTAAACAACTACTAAGATTAAGATGGTAGAATTGAATGTTAATGGGAAAGTAGCTGTTATTACTGGGGGAACTCGTGGGTTGGGATTGAATTGTGCTGAGATTCTTCTTTTAAACGGGGCCTCTGCCGTAGTTATCACTTCTAGAAAGGAAAAGGCATGTGCTGAAGCAAAGAGCTACTTGGAAAAGGTGCTCAAGGACAACAATCTCACTGCTAAGGTGATTGCAATTGCAGCCGATATTGCTATTGAAGAGGAATGTAAGAGATTTTACGAAGAGACCATTAAACAAGTTGACAAAGTGGATATTTTGATCGCCAACGCTGGAGCATCATGGGGTGCTCCATTGGATGAACATCCAGTTAGTGCCGTCAAGAAGATCTTGAACTTGAATGTGGTTGCAGTATTCCACACTATTCAATTGTTTGCTCCATTGTTGGAAAAGGCTGGTTCCAAGGAAGATCCTTCGAGGGTTTTGATCATGTCTTCGGTTGCTTCCATCATTACAAACGATCCAGTGGGAACCTACGGGTACTTGGCTTCCAAGGCTGGTGTTTCTCACTTGGGTAAGAACTTGGCCATCCAATTGGGTCCTCGTAATATCACAGTCAACTCGTTGGCCCCGGGTTTTTTCCCCACAAAAATGTCAAGTGGATTATTAGAACTTGCAGGTGAAGCAATGATTGAAAGTAATCCCTTGGGCAGATTGGGAGAAAAGGAAGATCTCCAAAATGTCGTTTTATTCTTGACTTCGAAACAATCTTCTTATATTAATGGGATCGTATTACCGATTGATGGAGGTGCTCATTTGAACCCTCCTTCTTCCAAATTTTAAATTATTCATGCCAAACTTACGTTATAAATACGCTATATATATATATGAAGATCGAAGATTGATGAAGAAGTTTGTATCGATCTAATAATGGAGATAACCATATCAACGAGAGTTCTAAGGGACTTAGTAGAATTATCGATTTAGTATTTAGAAACCTCACTAAGGACCTCACAACAGTCGTCTCAAGAGTCTTCTCTAGAGTCCTCGAGACATCTCTACAGATTTCACTATATATTTCACTGCATATCTCACTACATGTATACATTTATTTCTATCGCTGCCTGTCTATAACTAACAAACTAAATATCTGAAAAAGTGCACCTCTCTCAAACTCACCTAAATCACTGGACTCCACATCACCATGACTCACGTTTCGATAATTACAGGGGCATCCAAAGGTATGTAATATTGTAACTCAATTCATTCACCTAGTCAACCTCTCTATACTAACATTCAGGGATCGGTAGAGCAATCGCTGAGATCTTGTTGGACAAAGCGAGTACCAACAAAATTGTTGCGATCGCAAGGTCAGAGACTCAATTGCAATCATTGATGGAGAAATATGGCGAAGATCGTGTGGGAGTAGTGGTGGGGGATGTTTCTGATAAAAAAACGTCTTTAGAAGCAGTTTCATTGGCCGTTTCCAAATTTGGCCAGATCAATTCAATCATTGCAAATGCTGGAGTATTGGATAATGTCAATTGTCTTGAAAACATTGATTTAGACGGATGGAGACGTGATTTCGATATTAACTTGTTTGCTGTGGTGCAATTGGTCCAGTTGAGTTTGCCTGAGTTGCGTAAGACTGCTGGTAATGTTGTTGCTGTATCGTCTGGTGCATCTACCAAAGGGTACGACGGATGGTATGCGTATGGAAGCACCAAGGCTGCATTGAACCATTTCATCTTGTCGCTTGCAGAGAATGAGAAGGAAATTCATGCTATTTCGGTGGCTCCTGGTGTGGTGGACACCAATATGCAAGCAGATATTCGGAACACCCATAGTAAGGGAATGACGGAAGCCGGTGCTCAACGGTTTATAGATTTGCATTCCACCAGACAACTTCTTAGCCCAGACGTTCCTGCTACAGTTTATGTCAATCTTGCATTGAAGGGGTGGAAGAAAGAGTTGAATGGATCTTACTTGAGATATAATGATGAAGTATTAGCGGAATATAATTAGTTCCTAATGTTAATAATGTTCTTCCTTAATCAATAGTATTATATAATTAGTATTATATGCAATTCAGCAAATACTGAGTGTAGTAAAGCATTTGTGGTTGCATAATAAGTGGATATTAGTTAAGATCTGAGGATATTAGTGTATTATTTGTGTACATTAGAGGATATATATGATTATTAGCGGACGTTTGTAGAGATTTCTGAAAATTAGAGGACCTTTCTGAATATTGATGGAGATTTCAGAATATTAGTGGAGGTTTGTGAATACTGTACATGTGTAGAAATGTGCAATTTTCAATATCTTGTGGCCCCGAGACCTAGAGATCAATTTCTAACCTTAAGGACAATTTTCCTGTAAACTTTTCTATAAATCTGACTCCACCTTTTCTAAACGTCTGCTGCCTACAGATTTCACCATATCTTCAACTCTCTACTCCACTATATCTTATACTCAGTGCCTAATAGATCATACGCGATCTGATCCATTTTTCGCAGATAAATACACTCATAAATTTTCGTGAAATTTAGTCCAACACTCCAAGATACATATAAAGATGTTGTTGAGAAGCGTCAAGTCGTATACGCGTCCTGTTTCTAGGACCTTGGTGAGATCCAGACCTTCATTCAAACAGTTTGGTCGTTTTAACTCTTCCAAAACTACTCCTCCACCACCTCCTCCACCCTCCGGAAATATCAGAGGAAAGGTCTTGTTAGCTGTTGGAGTTTTGGCTATTGGATCTACATTTGCCTCATCGCTTCTTACTAAAGACTCACCAAAGTCTGCTATCGAACCAATCAAGAAGGTTGAACCTCAATTTGCTGACGGAAAGATCTCGGTCGTTTTCGTATTGGGAGGTCCAGGAGCTGGAAAGGGTACTCAATGTGCCAAATTGGTCAAGGAACAAGGATTTGTCCACTTATCTGCTGGAGATTTATTAAGAGCTGAACAGAATAGACAAGGATCTACGTTTGGTGAATTGATCGCCAAATGCATTAAGGAAGGAACCATTGTTCCTCAAGAAGTTACCCTCGCTTTGTTGAAGCAAGCGATAGTGGAAGAAAACCTCAAGGGAGCCACCAAATTCTTAGTCGATGGTTTCCCTAGAAAGATGGATCAAGCACTTAGTTTCGAGGAACAAATTGCTAAATCTTCTTTCACCCTTTTCTTCGAATGTCCAGAACAAGTCATGTTGGAAAGATTGTTGGAGAGAGGAAAAACTAGTGGAAGAACTGACGATAACATCGAAAGTATCAAAAAGAGATTCCGTACTTTTATCGAAACGTCAATGCCTGTGGTCGAATATTTCGAACAACAAAACAGAGTTGTCAAGGTACGTTGTGATCTGGCCGTGGATGATGTTTATAGCAAGGTCAAAGAAGCTTTGTCCTCTAGAGGTATATAGACTAGATATTAGTCATCGATAGAATAAGAACAATCACCTTTTAGATAATCATTCTAGGTTGTAGAGTTGGTAATTGTTCAACCATCGAAGACACTAGTAGGGTGGAAAAGCAGAACATCAATTCCGCAATATTTAACATCACGTGACCATTTCAACGTGGCGAATTTATTATCTAACAATGACATATCCATCTCCAACTCAAACTCAAACTCCAACTTTAAACACCTTAAATATGTCTACCACAGGTTTACCCCCAGGATGGAGTATTCATCTTTCACGTACTCATAATAAGGAATATTTCTTAAATCAAGCTACCAAGGAATCTTCTTGGGAACCTCCTTTTGGTTCTGACACCGATCGTTTGAACGAGTACTTGAAAAAGTTCAGAGCTAACGGCAACAAGCCAGTGGTGCAGGCCGACGGAAAGATCCGTGTTTCCCATTTGTTGATCAAGAACGCTACTTCCAGAAAACCGAAGTCTTGGAAATCTCCTGACGGAATCACTCTTACCAGGGACGAAGCAATCCTGATCCTCAAGAAACACCAAGCAAGAATCTTGAATGGAGAAGTGAAATTGGGTGAATTGGCACAGACAGAAAGTGACTGCTCGTCACACTCTCAAGGTGGAGACTTAGGTTTCTTTGGCAAGGGCCAAATGCAACCTAAATTCGAAGAAGCTGCGTACGCTTTGAATGTTGGAGACATTAGTGACATTGTTGAGACTGATAGTGGTGTCCATTTGATCCAAAGAACTGCTTGAATTATTCATCCTTAGATACATAATCGAATTGATATTATTAAATGAGCAATTCGTGCATCAACTCTTAACGAACAATCAGAATACTCAAAGAACAATTAAGATCTATCAATATGAGAGATACCGCTACAATGAAAACCACAGTAAGATGGTTTTACATCAATTAAGACTGATGATTTTATACCAGTTAAGACTGATTTAGACTATGTAGCCCGGGATAATTGCCCTACTAGTAATATAAAACAAACGGTGATTTCGTAGATGAACATTAGGAACGAGATGGTAACTGCTAAATAGATAGAGTCTGATTGTCTCATTTGAAAACTAGTGGACTCCATAAGTTAGTGAGTTCCATGAGTTAGTGAGTTCTATAAGTTAGTGAGCTCCATACGATAGTGAACTTCATAAGTTATTCACCATATTAATATTAGTCTCTTAATTTTATCTAAATAAGTTTCTGAATTTCAAAATGAAGATTCTAGGTAGGTTTATATTTTGAATGTATAATTTTATCCATATTTGGGTAGGATTGGTACTTACAATTCGTAGATTATTAACGTAGCATTGGAATTAATATTCAGATCCTATTAACCTAGCATTAATATATCTCTACTCAGGTAGTACTGATACAATTAAGTGGTGCCTATTAACGTATTACTAGCAAAATTCATTATTATATTTGTTGTTTATTGCAGCTTTATTTATATTGTATTGAGTGAGTTCCCAAATTAGTGAGTTCTCAGTCTTCGAACCCCACCAGATCCCTTAGATAATATATGCTAACTCTGATACACCCAGACCATTATCGGCCGAGTATTCCCGAAGTGTCGGGTAGAATCGGTTAGTGCTAAATAAGTCTTGCAGTCGCTCACACGGCAATCTATGCACGCCAGCCGAAAGGCTCATTTCCAACAACTCTCATTATTGGCAGAATTCCATAGAAACTTCCATTTAAAGAATAAACATTCACAGCCATGCGGTCGTTTGTTACCTTAGTTGGCCGTTTGGACAATTTCACCGTTAGGTCAATAGGCTCGAGATTCCCAAACCCGTTGAATCTGGTGGGAGGGTTAATTTATAAACGGTATCTAAATTCGACTCCACACGCCCCTGGATTTGCCAGTATAAAAAGATCGAGGTTGCCACAACTCACTAAATTCAGAACCCAATTCTTGCATACTCGTAATTATAGTTGTAAGATGTGTCGTAATACTACTGGATCATCTATGGCTGTTCAAGGTAGAGAAGTTTTACCTACCAATGTCTCACCAACTCACTACGATTTGACTTTGGAACCAATTTTTGACGGCTTCACATTTAAGGGGGAAGAAACCATTGAATTCGATGTTAAGGAACGTACTGACTACATTACCTTGAACTCATTGGAAATCGAAATCCAAGAAGCTTCTCTCAATGATGTCAAAATTGAAGATTATGTGTTTGATGCCGAGAAACAGCTTGTGACTTTCAAGTTTGCTGACCATTTGGCACAAGGATCTAAGGCTAAGTTATACCTTCGTTTCACAGGTGAATTGAATGATAAGATGGCTGGTTTCTATAGATCCTCTTATCGTGAAGATGGCAAGACTAAGTACTTAGCCACCACTCAAATGGAAGCCACCGATTGTCGTCGTGCTTTCCCATGTTATGATGAACCTTCAGCAAAGGCTAAATTCACTATCAATCTTATTGCTGATAAGGACTTGGTTGCATTGTCTAACATGGACGAATCCCAAACTACCTTGTTGGGTGATGGTAGGAAGAAGGTCTCTTTCAACACTACCCCAGTCATGTCCACATATTTGGTTGCTTTCATTGTTGGTGACTTGAAATACGTTGAAAACAACAGCTACAATGTTCCTATCAAGGTCTACGCCACTCCAGGCTCTGAAGTCTTGGGTCAATACGCCGCAGACATTACTGCCAAAACTTTAACCTTTTTTGACAAGAAGTTCGACATTCCATACCCATTGCCAAAGTGTGATTTGGTGGCTATTCACGATTTCGCCGCTGGTGCAATGGAAAACTTTGGTTTGATTACCTTCAGAAACTCCGATTTGTTAATGGACCCTGAAACTGTAAACGTCAACACTAAGCAAAGAGTTACCGAAGTTGTCATGCACGAATTGGCGCATCAATGGTTTGGTAACTTGGTCACCATGGATTTCTGGGATGGTTTATGGTTGAACGAAGGTTTTGCCACTTGGATGTCCTGGTACGCCTGTGACTCCTTATACCCTGAATGGAAAGTATGGGAATCATATGTGTCAGACTCCTTGCAACAAGCCTTGAGATTAGATGCTTTAAGAGCTTCTCATCCTATCGAAGTTCCAGTCAAGAGAGTCGATGAAATCTCGCAAATCTTCGACGCCATTTCATACTCAAAGGGTTCATCTTTATTGAAGATGATTTCTAAGTGGTTAGGTGAAGAACACTTCATCAAAGGTGTATCTAACTACTTGAAGAAACACAAATGGGGCAACACCCAAACTTCCGACTTATGGGCAGCCTTGGGCGAAGTGAGTGGAAAAGATGTTCTTAAAGTTATGGACATTTGGACCAAGAACATTGGTTTCCCAATTGTCAAGGTTGAAGAAGGTAAAGGAGAAATCACCGTCACCCAACACCGTTTCTTGGCTACTGGAGATGTTAAGCCAGAAGAAGATACTGTTTTGTATCCAATCTTCTTGGGTTTGAAGACTTCCAATGGTGTTGATGAATCTATTGTATTGGACACAAGATCCAAGACTATTAAGGTTGAGACCTCAGACGACTTTTTCAAGATCAATGCTGATCAATTCGGTATTTACCGTACTTCCTACGAACCTTCCCGTTGGTCAAAATTGGGTCAAGCTGGTGTTGATGGTAAATTATCAGTTGAAGACCGTGTTGGATTAGTTGCTGACGCTGGTTCTTTGGCTTCTTCGGGATTCCTTAAGACCACCAACTTATTGAACTTGGTCAAATTATGGAGAACTGAATCAAACTATGTTGTATGGGATGAAATCTTGAACAGAATTGGTGCTATCAAGGCTGCTTGTATATTTGAAGATGAAGAAACCACCAATGCTTTGAAGGTTTTCACTCTTGATTTGATCAGTGACAAATTGAAGGAATTGGGTTGGGAATTCACAAGCAATGACACCTTTGCTGAACAACAATTGAAATCATCATTGTTTGCATCAGCTGTTAACTCAGGACACGAAGAAGCCATTGCTTTCTCCAAGAAAGCTTTGGATGCCTACATTGCTGGTGACAAGTCTGCAATCCATCCTAACTTAAGACCAGCCATTTTCAACTGTAATGCCACCAACGGTGACGAAAAGACTTTTGAAAGCTTATTGCACATATACGAAAACCCAGGTTCTATTGAAGAAAAGATTTCTGCATTGAGATCCTTGGGTAGATTCAAGAACTCAAAGATTTTAGACAAGGTGGTTGGTTTATTGTTGCAAAGTGATGTCGTCAAGCAACAGGATATCTATATTCCAATGCAAGGCTTAAGAGCTAGCAAGGTCGGTATTGAAAAGTTGTGGACCTGGTTGAATGTCAACTGGGAAGAAGTCTACAAGGTAATCCCACCTAGTTCGTCTATGTTGGGATCCATTGTTACTCTTTCGACCTCTGGCTTCACCAAACCTGAACAAAAAGCTGCCGTTGAAAAGTTCTTCGCCGACAAGAACACCAAGGGTTACGACCAAGCTTTGGCCCAATCTCTTGACGTATTGTCTGCCAACTCTGCCTGGGTTGCTCGTGACTCTCAAGATATCACTGAATGGTTATCTGTGAATGGCTATAAGAAATAAAAGTATATAAAAGTATAATAACGTATCCAATGAAATTCTCATGAACTGAATATGATTAGATTGTAGTAATGATGGGGATAGAAGGAATCATCATTTAGAATGTCTATTTGAAAGAATGACTCACGTCGAAATCCTTAGAGGACTAACAGTCCTACCCTACATTTAGGAATCTATTTGATTAATTTGTTGAGCGATTTGCATCCCCAACCTGAGTGACACTCCATACTTTTTTGTGACTATAATTGTGTTAATTGGGTATTTTGCATTAATTTAACTCACGCAAATCTCTTTACAGATAAACGCGATGTGGAAGTCTTGGGAGGATACGACTCCTTTTTCAAGAAAACCATTGCCTGCAAAGTTGTCCTGAGTTTCTATCAAAACGTCGTCTCTGTCTTCTTGTTTGAATCCACACTTTTGTGAGTAATATTCAACGAGGTTGTGTTCTCTAATGACGTCAGCATGCAATAGGATTTTGTCATATTGAGAGTATGAGTCGAGTAAATATTTGTTTACCACGAGGTCGAGAAGTTTCGGGCCCAAGTTTCTCATAAATGATGTAAATGCTGTTAATTCCAACTCTTTTATGGTTGGCTCACTCTTTTCTTTGCTGTGATAGCTTCTTATTCCGATTGTTCCCAATATTCTAGCGAGAACTTTGTTGTCTAGTTGAAAGTCGGGCTCGGCGATACTTACTGTAAGCTCTGACGACTCATCAAAATCAAAATCATCCAATAAATGTTGTGGAATGTCACAATTGAAACTGTCTTGTAAGTTTAGAGATGCAGCAAAATCACGAACAAACGAGCTGCTAGACTTTTCAAACTTATCTTTAGGGCCTAGAAGCATGAAAATACTAATCTCGTCATTATTAGTAACGCACAAATCAGACAATAAAGATGTTGGAGTCTTTATTCTTGAAGATTTAATGATGTCATATTTGTATCTAGGTTTATCATAGGATTTATTGATTAGTTTTTGGAGGGGGGCGAATTTCGTGGGGGAGCCCTCAAAGAACCAACATTTGGGAAGAATTATTAGCTCCATTTGTGTTATGATAACTAGAATATAGTCAGGTGGTAGCTAGCAATGTCAATTAGGTCAACTGAATGAGAAAATTATCAGAAAAGAACAAAATGAAAAATTCTGTGGTATTTGGCTTAATTGGACTAACCGCAGTATAAACAACTATATACCAGCACAATTTACTCTAAAATGTTCAGTTCTGTCGAGCTGTACTTAGAATCTTAGTACTGAAGAATGCGGAAATCGTCTCCCTTTATAGTGCGCTGTGATTGAGTCAGAGTTTTGCAGCCATGTATATGCAGGACTGCTAAGTATTGAAGTCTGAGCGAGACTGATTAGGATTACAACCCTCAGTATTTCACAGATATCATACAGATTTCATTGTAATAGTACTGATTTAGATAAATATGATGTCTAATGAGTATTATTTCACCTGTTAATTTGACTAGCCAGAGAATATGAAATCGAGAATCAAAAAACTCGGCCAGAAATCAAAAAACTTGACTAACTAGAACTAATCATTACAAAAACAGCTATACTAAGACCCCGAAAACATGGTTTGAGTATAATCTTCATTATAATTTACTATGCTATAAATCGGGACTCTAAACCTCAAACCAATTAGAATCCTCATCATAACTCAGGTTTCTTTGGTCAATCCTATGGGATTTCATCATCGATTTTCATAAACCTGAGGATCAACATAAATTGATCTTCTTCATAAGGAAATGCTTGTCTGAACTTGGTGATATGTTTCCATCTTTTGGCATTCATGCCTTGGGGTTCTCTGATCAAACGGTCCCAGAGATGGTAACCTCCAACGTTTTGTCTGATCAAAGTTGCAGGTAATGAGATGTCGTAATTTCTCGTGAGCAATGGAACCCCACCCTGTCTTTGTTGGTGGACAGCCCAGATCAAAATGTTTCCAATAAACGATAAAACAGAATAATCCAAGTTATTTTGGTGGATATCTTTGCTGGACGGGGTTAATTTGGTACGAGTGTTTTCCAAGTTGATTTCATCGTAGCCTCCAAAGAGTTCTAGGATGTTCGGATAGATTTTGGCGGTTTTCTTGAATCCTGTGGACTCGTATAATGCGACGTTTATGCATAGTAAGAAGAAGATTTTCTTGGTTTCAAAGTTGGAAAAGAGTTCGTCAGTATGTTTGATTGTGAAGTTCAAAGCAGTGGATGTATACTTGGAAATCGTTGATGACGACACAATAGTTTTCAACTTGACGTCAGAAATATCGAGATTCATTATCTGTTTGTGCGAGAGCCCGATTATGGTTTTGATGGCATGGATCTCAGGAAGTTTGTCGGCATATTTGCTGTTCATGGTGGACATTTTTGTTGAACGAAGTTTGACTTCAAAGAGATTTGACGATGGACTGCTGGAGCTTAATGGTTTCTTTCCTGCTAGTAATTGTTCAATAGTTGGCTTTTCAAGATCGCGAGTCTCTTTGGAAGTTTTTCGTTGTGTTTCTTTAAATTCGGCTGATTTTCCACCGTTAGATTTGATCTGATGTGATGAACCATCTAACTCTGATGATTTCTTTAAATCTGATGTTTTCTCTGGTTCTGATGATTTCTCTGGTTCTGATGATTTCTCTGGTTCTGATGATTTCTCTAACTCTGATGATTTCTCTAACTCTGAGGTTGTTTTGGTCTCAATTTCATGATCTTGATCCTCATCAACGACTAAAGTACTTTCAGCAATTCTTTCCGAAATAATCTCGCCAACTCTCTCTTCATTCGCTACTGTATCTTGAGGATCTTTTTTAGTGTTGGACAGCTTTGATGGCTTTTTCCTGCGTTCCTTTCTCCTTCTATTTCTTTCTCTTCTCTTCTCTATTTGTTCTGGTGTGCTTGAAGACTCTTCCACGTCTGGACTAGGCAGCAAAGAGTCAGTATCGTCCTGAAGAAGAGATTCTGGAGCCTCCTTGGGTTCCAAGACTGGTTTGTCCAACTTTCTTTCTTCATTTTTCTTAAGTTTTGACGGTTTCTTCTTATCCAACTTCTTATCAACATCAACCGATTTCGATTTTCTCGATTTCTTTTCGGATTTTAGGTTTTTCAATTGTTTGGTACCATTGGTCGAAGATACGGACGACGACCGAGATGCTCTAACCTTCGGTGGTTCCGACTCATCCTCGCTATCACTAGACAAATTAATATCGTTCATATCATTTGTAATATCAGCCACGGAAACTTTCACTTTCTTGTGAAACCCCTTCTTTTTCTCAACAAGAATTTCGGTGGTTTCTATGGGGAACGTCTTAAAGTTAGTATCAGGCGAGTTTTTGGCAGAATTAAAATTGAGCAAGTAATCCAAGTCGTTTTCTAGTTGAGGATCTGGTCCTTGCAACGCGTCGTAGTCGTAATCATTAACGTCAAAGTTTAAATTGGAAACCTCAATGGTTCCAGAGAGATCGAGCATCGGCACCGGTTTCTTCTTCAGCTTGCCCATATTAGAATATTAGTTATATTAGGATGTAAGTTATATCAGTTCTAGTAACTCTAGTAAATCTAGTATCTCTTGATAATAACCAAAAGGTAGCCTAATAATCCTCCACTAAGATGTGTGTGGAAATAATCGGTCCGCAAATAATTGTCTTGAAATAATTAGCCAAATTTTACACTATTTCTCACATGAAACACGACGACTTATTTTAAATGTCGTCAAATAGTGTCGATGATGAAACTTTCTATACCCAAGATACTTTGCCAGCACTGGCGACTCGATGGGTAAGAGAAGTGTTATTTTTTGTTGCTTTTGTGGCTAAGAAATGTTTTGGCGACGTCGTCTAAAGAACTCGAGTCGAGATCGATATGATAAATGAGGAATATACAGGTAAATGAGAATATGGTCCAGCTACCGAGAATGTGGTACCGCCGCTGCCGAGAATATGGTACCACTAACGAGCCCCGGATGTATCTAGGAGATTTAAGAGTCCCGTCAGTATGGAATTGTCTAGAGAGAATAATCGATAATCGATGGCTATAATGATCAGGAAATATTAGAATAAATCGATATGGCGATTTATTTACAATCCACAAAAATTTACTAATAGAAGTCACTAAGGAGCGCAGGCTCGCATGGACTAGTTCTCTTTAAGTTCTCCCAAGTTCCCATTGAGTTCTCATTAACATCCCCACAAGCCGCTCAGTTACTTGACTACACAAATTTTGAAATACCAATAGGCTTTTATTTTGTTTTGTTCTTCGTATATATGTTAGACGTCTAAAAAGCTTAGAAAGAAGCAACGAAGGATTCGGTGCTTGTCTTCAACTTAGCTAATAATTCCTTGGACAATTCACCCTTGGTCTTAATGGCTTCAATGACTTCTGGAGCATCGGACTTTAAGGCAGATAAGAAGGATTCTTCAAATTCAGCAATTCTTTCCAAAGGAACTTGATCCAAGTAACCGTTAACACCAGCGTAAATGATTGGGACTTGTTCTTCAGCAGCCATAGGACTGTATTGTTTTTGTTTCAAGACTTGAGTCAATCTTTCACCTCTAGCCAAGGTTTGCTTGGTGGAGGCATCCAAATCGGAACCGAATTGGGCAAAAGCAGCGACTTCTCTGTATTGAGCCAAGAACAACTTCAAGGAACCAGCAACTTGCTTCATGGCCTTAACTTGAGCAGCGGAACCGACACGAGAGACGGACAAACCAACATTGATAGCTGGTCTAATACCCTTGTAAAACAATTCAGCTTCCAAGAAAATTTGACCATCAGTAATGGAAATAACGTTGGTTGGAATATAAGCGGAAACATCACCACCTTGGGTTTCAATGACTGGTAAAGCAGTCAAAGAACCACCACCTAAAACGTCTGACATCTTAGCGGCTCTTTCCAATAATCTGGAATGTAAGTAGAAAACATCACCTGGGTAAGCTTCTCTTCCAGGAGGACGTCTCAATAATAAAGACAATTGACGGTAGGCAACAGCTTGCTTGGACAAATCATCAAAGACAATCAAAGCGTGCTTACCGTTGTCTCTGAACCATTCACCAATGGCAGTGGCAGTGAAAGGAGCAATGTATTGTAATGGGGCGGCTTCAGAGGCAGTAGCGGCAACAATGATGGAATATTTAAGGGCATCGTTTTGTTCCAAGGTTTGAACCAATTGGGCAACGGTGGATCTCTTTTGACCAATAGCGACGTAAACACAGTATAACTTCTTGGATTCGTCAGTACCGTTGTTCCATCTCTTTTGGTTCAATATGGTGTCCAAAGCGACGGCAGTCTTACCGGTTTGACGATCACCAATAATCAATTCTCTTTGACCTCTACCAATTGGGACCAAAGCATCGACGGATTTCAAACCAGTTTGCATTGGTTCGTGGACAGACTTTCTTGGTAAAATACCTGGAGCCTTAACTTGAGCTCTGGATGAAGAAGAGGCGTTCAATGGTCCCTTACCATCGATTGGGTTACCTAAACCATCAACAACTCTACCTAATAATTCAGGACCGGTTGGGACTTCAACAATCTTACCGGTTCTCTTGACGGTTTCACCTTCCTTGACTAATCTGTCAGAACCGAACAAGACAATACCGACTTGGTCAGCATCCAAGTTCAAGGCCATACCTTTAACACCGGATGAGAATTCAACCAATTCTTCGGCTTGAATGTTGTTTAAACCGAATACACGGGCAATACCATCACTAAAGGTTAGTATAAAGTTCGTTATTGAACATATTAAATCAGAGGCTATTGCAATTTCAATAATCTCTGAATAATCTCTCTGCGGAATTCGCATGAAAAATTGCGAATTCAAGTTTTTCACTATTTTAGTCTCGAAATTGATCAATGCTTCCATCGATATTAGCTTCAGGTCAATCCCTTGACTATTCCTATATCGTAGTAATAATACTCGAGGAATTGGCCTGGGGAAATTTGGGCTATTGATGGGCCATTTATTGGTCAAAAAACACAAAAATCAAAAGCTGAAAAATCTCGAATTAACATCGTTATTCGTTAAAATACATACCCAACGGATAAAACTCTACCGGTTTCGTTTAAGTTAGCTTCATCAGAAACACCTCTGATTCTTTCTTCTAAGATTGAAGAAACTTCAGTTGGTGCTGGCTTGGCAGAAGCAAAACGACGAGCAACAAAGGTAGTTGGACGAGCCTAAATAGTTAGTAACAGTTTGCGATTAGGTAATAATGGATACTGAATGAAATTGAATTGTAAATCATACCAATACCGAGATTTCTTGAATTGATCTATGATTTCTGGTAATTCAGTCCAGAGTGCCGAAAATTCTTCCTCCGGCTCCAGACATTTCAATCAATCGTTTGATTAATCAATTGGACTATGATGATCCTTCATTGACAGTTTGTTTATCCATTAACTTTTTAATAAACTTGTTATTGATACTTTGGTTAGCCAAGTATCCAATAACTCAATGATACATACAACACGCAAAGTTCTTGAAACAGCGATAGCTGAACGAGCAGCAGTACGTAAAACAGGACGAGCTGACAACATTATATACTTTTAATATCTATTAGTCAAAATAAAAGTACTAATAAAAATTCAAAGGAAAAGAACAAAGGGGATGTAGAAATTAATATAGCTCTCGAAAGTTGAAAAATCTCAACACTCAACTTCAACCAACCAATTCTCATTTTTTTTATAAGAGATTTTCGGCAACAGAATTTTGGTGGCGCGCATTCTCATTGGTCAATGGCCAGACGTAATGAGCGGGTAACTTCAATTGTAAATGAAAAGCACGTGAAATGAGGCACGTGTAAGTGATTTTATCCCCGGGAGCACATCAAGCCTATTATTACTACTTTCCGACCCTTGCCAGTTAATTTGTTTAACGTGAAGCCAATGGATAAACAACACTGATCACAGGAGTATCTTATATAGCCGGTCTACTTTAATCTATAAAAACCAGGTAGAATTTTCTTCGTAATACTTATTGGGATCGCGGAGGATCAAAGGAGTTTAGATCAGGAACTGAGAATTGTGAGAGTTTGAAGACAAGTCAAGATTCCGGTATGTGAAGTATTGATTAGTGATGTCTTGTGATCCAGAGTTAGTGCTGGTATTTCTAGTGCAGGTGGAATTGAGTTCGGATCTTGCTTATATAATGGTTAGCTGCAAATTCTCCATATAGATATATATACTAGATGATAAAGTGTAGTAGATATACATTGTAATAACAATTAGTGTATGAGTACTAGAATATTTCTACTAAGTATCTTTTGCGGTATTCCTTGTTTATTGTTCCTTGTTTATTCTTCTATGAGGCTACATATCTTATCAAAACTTCAAGTCTAGAAAGTTGATTTCTGTCTGTTGAATATCAAATCTAGCTATTATAATAGTAAAGATATATCCATAATCGTATTAGAAACATTTCAGTCCGTTTCTTTACAAGTAAAACTACATCTGATACGATAATGAGCACGTCAATTAGTGCAATCCTCACCTCTTTAGACAGGGTATAATTCTAAAAATTGACTTTCTCTTGACAATTCATTTGGTGACTATTATTTCATAAATCACATTACTCTTTTCTGTCTGTTAACGTTCTAAGGGACTCTTTGCTTCTCGTTGAGCAAAATATCGACTATTAAATAGGCTGCAAAATTTTTGTATTGTTACAAGCAGAGTCTTCCAACTCAATGGAGTTAACTCTTTGCATACTCAAATTTCCAGCAAATACTCCTACTCTTTTTCCTTCTAGAGTTGATGAACTTTAAGCAGCTTTATCAGTGTCACTGAGTTCACACTTTTTTACTTCGCAAATATATACTTCCCTATTAGGAAGTCAACAATTTTTTCGAGTGTATATGAAAAATCAACTTCTGGAGAATCAAAGCTAGTTAGACTCCAGTCAACATGTTTCAAAGAGCTAGAAGTTCACTTTTGAAAGGAGTGAGATATAACTCCTCGTCAACTAGTGACCCACTCTTTTTGACCAATCTTCTTAAGAGACTTGATCAAGTCAATACCAAGGCAGCAGCTAGTCGTCAAGGAAAGAAAGATGTTAAGGTTGGAGGAAAGAAAGATACCAAGAGTGGCGTAAGGGCAGGCTCCAATCCAACCCAAGCAAACAAACCCGCCTCTGCTAGTGAATCCAACCCGTCGCGTCCTAATACTGGTACTTCTCGTACCGTGAAAGACCATCCAATGATGCAGAGCAGATTCAGACCAGACACTCCTAAATCATTTGGTGACAAGCCAAGGCCCTCATTTGCAAATAGATCCCCACAAAGACCTCGTACCAACCAAGATAGACCATCTAACCAAGATAGACCATCCAACCAAGATAGACCATCGAATAGACCAGCTCCAAAACGAGTTGTCAGAAGAGCCAAGCCGGCCGGTCCTACTGGAGAAGTTGTGTATCCTACCAAAAAGGTTACAGCCAGTCCATTTGAGCCGAAGATCACTGCTGATACATTTTTCTACGGAAAGATCACCAGTGTCAACCCTTGTGTTACGTCGCGTGTCGCTTCGATAACTAAAGAAGCATTGATCGACTCCAAATATCCGTATCTCTTGCCTAAGAGCGTTATCGATAACTTAGGTATGCCTAGAGGAAGATTCTTGGCCAAAGCCGACTATTCTTTGGATGTAAGTTCTGAAAAGATTGGTGCTCGTTTCAACGAAGTCGTGTTAGGCCGTGCCTCCGACATCAAAATCGACCCTAAATTAGCCAAGGACCCACATGCTCAGTTCACCCATAGAGAAATCATGAAAAATGCAACCATTCCTTTTGAAAAGAAACAATTGATGTTTGATGCAGTCAATGGATTGAAATCTGCAAAGGAAGTCGTTGGAGATGCCCCATGGGTCAAGGCTTAGTGTATTTAGCTTGTATATAACGAATAGAAATGTTCATACTATTTTAGTAAATAATTATTCATATTAGAAGTATTTAATGTAAGTGGATAATCGTGACTTCTGAATATTAGTGAATTAGTGACTAAGAGATATATTGAGAAAATGAAACATTCAATGAGAAGAATAACTAAGCATGGAAATACGGACTATTAGATAAACTACTGAGTACGTTATTTTTTGATCTCTGTTTTAGATACCTTGGAACTTAGATACTTCCACATAAACCACTCATATATCCCACACCATATCTGACATTAGAACGGGCCCTTACATATAAACACTATATGCAGTCCTCGAACATCGGTAGAATTAGCTAGTGGAATATTGACCAAAAATGCCTCTATTAACTAATTAACATCTAGACTAGCCTGATGTATCTATCACTAAATCAAATACGAATTACCAGTCATTTTGACCAGCAATTACCCACAATATTAAACTAATAGTTTAGCTTACGTAATCTAATAAAAATTCATCGCTCGCCCGGTCGTACACAGCACTCAGTATTCAATAGGTACTAAATCTACTATAAGTTCATACTGATGGGCATAGAGAGAAGTCACCAGAAGCTGAAATATAGACACTAAGTAGTTACTGTCTTTAATAATTATTAGATGTTAAAATTCTATAGAATCCAGCTGTCTTTCTGATTCAATTGAATATCTTGGAAATTACACTTCCTTGAAAGAATCTTTTGCAATATCTTTATTAATCATAGAAACCAAGTTATCACTGGATTTTGACAATGGATATAAAAAACGACTCTATTAATCACAATGTTTTTATTACATACTTATGGATTGACTACTTACATATCATTTGGTTGTGCCTACTTGTAAATGGATATCAATTTTCATTCGTAGTCTTATATTGTCCAGGTATTTATTAAGGTTTGTGTTACTTAGTGGTGGTTATCATAAATTTTTGGTTTGTATCGCTATTATATAAAGTTGTGCTTTACAAATCAGTTCTGGACCTTTGATAAACTCCCCGTATTCCTCGATCTCGTCGAATTAACACTATTCTAAATTCTTTACTTTGCAGCCGCCGTTTTAGGCAATTTTTGCAGCCACACTACCACTAACCACTATTGTAAGGAAATAAATATATTAAGCTATAAAGCTGGAGAAAGTATCGAATAGCGAGAGCTAAACTTGTAGAATGCAAAAGGAATATCATAAATCTTGATAGATTTAGTATTCGATGAGATGTGATAGTATAGTGTAGGTATAGGTAGTGTAAATAATTAATGATCACTAGTAGAAGCGAGAATTCAGCATCTTTGGCATGATTTAGTGACTAACTGTCGGTATCTCTATTAACCTGTAGCGAGAATTCAGTGTCTCTGGCATGATTTAGCGACAAAACTTTGTCATTATCTCTATAACCTGTAGTGATGCTTTCAGTTACGATGGTATCACTTAGTAGACATCTCCATAATGTAACTCAATTACATTATATGGAAGTCTCTGTCTCTGTTGTTGCTAGATCATCTCGATCTCATATCTTGTTGAACAACGATCTTGCATTAATGGTTCCTTTCAAACCAGTATCCCCTCCCAAACTTTCTCTATATGATAAAGCAAATGGTAAAGTAGTGGAGAGTGCTAGGTATCCAAAAATCAATATTGAGGATGATTGGGGTTTAATATGAGGAATAATAAAAGACATTTTGTGGATAGATAATCTCTCTATTTTCTTCCCTGGGATCTTGCTTCTATATATATAAGGTAGCCACAACCACACTATTGTTGAGTGTATTCCTGCATATGCCACACGCTTTTTTTTGATTTTGGGTGAAATGGTGTGATGAAAACAGGCCACCTTAATGGAGGTAATGTAGTCCGGTTTTATCCTTAGAGCAATGAGTTTGTGGCATAATTCCGTGCTGCTTCGTTATCTGACAGAATTGTACTAAACATGTTATAAGAATATGACAAAATGACTAATATTTGGAGTATTCATACTTTACTAATCATTTTATGTGTACTTTAGGCTTGTTAGTGTGTGATTAGAGATAGAATATTGCACCTTTGCTATGAATCATATGTCGTGTGAGTGAAGAGTGTCGTCGAAGAGTCGTCCAAGATTGTCGTATAGACAAACGCTTAGAAGTCTCTCACATTATAAGGACGTAAGGACATATAATTTGTTTAGTAGTGTTAGCCACATTAAATTCTGTCTATATGTAGGAATCATCACTATTTTTGAAACTTCTCTCGGTGATATGGATATTATTGACATATCGCTCACATTCTTTCTGGTTAAAGGAATAGTTGTAGACAGGTTCGATATTGGCAGGGCCAATAATCTTTCTGGCATTACTATACACTCGACATTTATAGTAGCCAATATTAGTCATGGTTACTTACATAATTCTTATTGGTTGTCACCAGTGGGTCACCTGGCAACCGTTCGCTACACTTTGGTTTATTTATTCCATTCGGTGATTATTAGTAGTTGTTATCCCATAAAAAGTTATAGTTGGCACGTGACCTCGCTTATATTATAACTACTGGTGTTTTAACATACCACGAAACCGCGCCAATTCCTAATTTTGAGCATCACAAATGTAGAATAATCCGTTTCTCCGTACTTCTAGCAACATTAGTGTTGTTTACACGTTAGGTAGTCTATTGTTAAGTGGAATCATGTCTAGTATTGAAGATTATGTAATATGAATGGGAATATACTACTCACCGATTATGTAATCTTTTGTTCTAATTTTATTATGCAATCTTTAAGTACAATAATTATATTGGAATCTAACCGAAGAAATTATTGATCTAATAAATATTTGAGAACTAATAATTTTACAGATCACACCGTCAATCTTAGTGACTTGTAGAAGTTCAATTTCTATTATCAAATTAACCTGATGAACCAGTAACTATCAATTTTGTATAGTATTATAGAATTGTTACCACCCCCCTCTGGTCTAGATTTTCAATTTTTGTACGTTTGGGAGGTTTAATGAAAGCTCATCGTCCCCAAAATAATAGCACTTAATTAAGTTTGTCATAGATCCGAATTTTTATATTTCTTTGTAACTATCAATCTTGTTGAACCTTTGCGTAACTGGGAGGTCTCAACTTCCTATTGATATATTGTGCTAACCATACTGGTAAGAGACTGATGGCAAGAATAACGATTATCTGCCAGATATACCCAGCAGTTCCGATATAATCCAAATCAAAGTATTCTGAAAGGAAAGGGATCGAACCAATATAAATCAAAAACGTAATCACAATTGTACTTGCCATCACTTTAGTCCACTTATTGATGGAAATTACCACCATTATGAGCTCATTAAAAATGAAACATGAAAACGAAAGTGCAACCATGGTGGTGAATTTTTCAGTATCCAAAGAGGTAAGCTTTTGCGAAAGCATTTGGATACAACTTCCCTGGAATATAGAAATCAAAACCCACATGAAAAATGTTTTGTACGATAATGATTTTCCCAACGTCAATTCACGGTATAATTCGGGATACAATTTTGTCAAATGTTCATCGATGTCACAGTCCAATGTCAACAGAAAGACTGGTGCCATAGTGTACAAAGTTGCGTATCCCACCATCAACCATCCTTGATATAACGCCAACGGCTCGAACTTGGATGAGATCGAATACACGGCTTGTGCGACAGAAATCAAGAGTCCTCTGTGAATAATAAACTGGCCTAATTTGGCAGATCTCTTGTACGAATTACGTCCGTGCCACAATAATAATTTAGATAAATGGCAGAATTGGTCAATACTGAAATCTGCTGCCAACGAGGCTTGCTTTCCTTCTTTCCCAACTATACCCACACCAACATCGGCACATTGAATCATACTTACATCGTTACCTCCATCCCCAATGCAACATACTCTCTTGCCCGTGATTTCTCTTATCATTAAAGCCACATCTGCCTTCTGTTGCGGCGAACAACGGCAAGCAATAACTGCTGGTAAATGAATAACCACATCAAAGAACTCTTTCTTGAAATGTTGCATGTACATTCCAAGAGATTCACCATCTATTAATAAACATGCATTCTGGTTGGTACGAAGATACTCCAATTGGTTCATCGCCAAATCTGTATGGGTAATTTTGGTGATTTGATGCACATACTGTCCTCTGGAGATTAATCTAGCACTGATAGAAACACATTTAGCCGTCTCAACCTTATCCCCTGTAAGCATCCAGATTTTTATGCCTGCATTACGTAACAACTCAATGGAAGTCTTGACGTCACGTTGCAATTTATCTTCAACCCCCGTCAACCCCATCAACTCCAAATCGTGTTCCAAATATTTTCCAACTACCCTTTGCATCTTCAGCTCTCTATCGTGCATTGCCAAAGATGCGTTTTTGTAGGACTCCGTAAACTCTTTATATGAAGACAAACTCAATTTCTTTCTTGCAATAACCAACGTACGCAACCCTTCGCGAGCCATGTTTCCGGTTTCCTCGTCCAACCAGTCGTTCTGGTTGACAATCACAGACATCACGGTGTCCGCACCCTTTTCCATAAACCAAGTTTCATCAGTATTTTTATCACGAACTATAATTCCCATTCTCTTGGTATCTGAGTTAAAAGGAAAGTTGTACAAAATTTCATATTCAAGCAATTGTCCACTACCAGTGTGCAATAAAGTGATAGAATGTCTATCACGTTTTAACAATTGCAACCCAACTTGTTCTGTAAATTTGACAATTGCGATTTCGTCTGGGGAAGCAGCTTGATATGAAATAATTCCCCTTAATTCATCTTCCTCATCTTCATATGAAGGGGTCACATTATGACAAAGAGCTAAAGTCAAAACTAAATCACATACCCGCGAGCTTAAATCTTTCTTCTGTTTTCTTCCTGTGTTTGTACCGCCTTCGAACAGTGAGTTAGCCATTTGGGTGATATTATCAGTTACTATATCCAAGGTATCACCTGCATAACTCACGGTTCCCAAGTGTAACTTTTTCATTTCCATATCATTTTGAGTGAGAGTTCCCGTTTTGTCACTTAATAAATATTCGATTCTCCCCAAATCCTCAGGGATAGTTGAAGTTCTAACTATAGTGTTGGGGATTTCATCATCTTTTTGAATTTGCGAGGCATAAACTGATTTGGCCAAATCCAAGTTGACTCTTAATGATACAGGAATAATGGTAGAGAACAAAATCAAGAATCTCATTATGTCAATGTACCAAGTAGATTTCAAAGGGAATCCGTTGGCTAAAACCAACACCACAGATAGCAAAAACACCACGACACACAAAATCTTGGAAAGACTGTTAATTTCTAATTCAAGCAACCCTGTTTTAACTCCAGTCTTGGTGATGTTCATCATTTGTCTGGTTTCTATACCAGTGTATATGACTATTCCAATGGCCAGGCCCGACGCTAAAACGGTATTAGCCCAAAGTGTTTGATCGATTGTCAATGCAAAATTCTCGTTGTTATTAGATGGAGATGCAGATCCCGAATGTTGGTCGGGATGGTATACTAGTTTTCCTTGGAAGTGATGAATAGATTTTGAAGGCGGGCTAACGATCAATGAAATGGTATTAATTAATTTGGATACATTGGATAATGATTGAGTAGCATTGCATGCAATTCTCAATTTCCAGTCCGTCTCCCCATCCAACTGATCAGTTTTAATAAAAGCTTCTCCTGTCCCGTCCTTCTCCGAAGACTGAAGTAAAATCATATCCGCAGGTATCCTTGTATCCTTGTGGAGTCTCACTATATCACCTACTTTCAAATTTTTTGAAGGGACGTATTTGCTTTCTTCTGTTAACGAACTGGCCTGGTTGAGTACTTCATATAATTCACCATTCTGCTCCTTATCACGACGCCGTCTTGCTATGTCATCACCAGCTTCCTTCATCATTGTGACCGTTAACACGAAAGCTAAAGGCACGATGTAAGAAGATAAGAATCCAATTCGAAGCTGGGGTATTATTTGCGACAAAGCCACTATCAAGAAATAAAGGTTGAAGAAAAATTTGAATTGTTCGTACAAAATGATGGGAACAAACGTAATTGGATTATATTTTGCATTGGATATGGCATTAGATGGAAATGATGCAGATGCGGTTGCTTTGTTTCTGGGCGATATAAATCTTTCTGTTCCCTGTGCATCCGATTGTTCCCCTGGAGTTCCCTGGGGACTGGAAAAATCATTACTGCCCAATCTTACTCTATCGTGGCCCAACTCTCTCCGGGCATTGTGAAATGAGTTTAGTAACTTGTTAAATATCCGCTTTGACGAAAATCCTAATGACCTCGAACTAAAGGATGCTACCGATGCTGTGGAAATGGAACGATTATGACCTTGGTATTGATTGGGAATCAAAGGTGTTACATCGTTATCAATAACCCCTCGACCTTCGCTAGAATCCCGGCCATACAGTGACATTGTTGCCAAAGGTATGGCTCCCACTGAGCCTTGAGAGCTCTGTCGTGATCCACTTTGATTGTAGTTAAACACGTTATTAGACGCATTATTCAATGCTTTGTCCAAAGACATATCTAGATCATCGAATGACTCGCCATCGTCATTGAATGAATTATGTCTATTCGTTGACATGATAACGTTGTCGTACTTAGATTGCCACCAGCGTTAGTGTTGTCAAGTTCAGATTTAGTGACTTTTAAATTTTGGGTTTGTCATTTCTGACGTAAGCACGATTTGACCTCCGAGCCGCGAATGGGTCCCGACCGACATATCAATAGATACCACGATGACGTTTTGTGCATTACTGTTAATTACCAGATTTGGGAGTAGATTGAGTGATTTAGAAGTATAAATGCTGCTGGAAGAAGAATCAGACGAGTGCGTTGCTATGGAAGCATCTTCGTCAAGGTCGTTCGAACAAAGTCCTGATAAGATTCAAATGTTGAGTCATCACCAAGTTGCAAGCACAAGTACCTTTATGGGCAAGTTGTGGGAGTTTGTGAAGATCCAGATCCTAGGCCAAGAGAATGAGTTTGAAAGGTATATACTCGAGACTGAGGCTAGTGACTGTTCGTTAATTGCAAAGTATACCAAAATAATCGATTTGGACTTGAAATCGCAACCAATGTTGTCCATCGATAAGCTTACTTTGAACAGTATACACATCCCACATCCGTTGGTTAGCTTCATGAGAAATGAGGCCAATCAGAGTATAGATATTCTGGTTGAATTACAAGAATCACCGATTTTGGTGTTCATTCATGGTTTGGGAGGACAGATGTCTCAGTTCGAACCGTTGATGGGATTATTGTCGCAGTGTCTGGAGGTTCTTTCGTTGGATTTACCTGGATTTGGAAGTTCGAAGTTGGTATTTGAGGAGAATCTGAAGATCGTGGCGGATATCAGTCATGGAGACAAGTTGAGAATTTCTTCAAGCGTGGGCAAAATGAACTGGAAAGACTTTACCACCGATAATATCGTGAATATAGTATACGAGTTTATCATGCAAAACGTACCTGAAGATAAGAAAGTGGTGTTGATCGGACATTCGATGGGAACGCATCTCTCTGTCAAATTGGGTAAGAAATTGCCTAAGAACAAGGTAGAAGGGTTGATATTTTTATCACCTCCAGGATTAACAGATGATGTCACGAATGGAGTGCCTGCTCAGCAACCAAAAACAATTACAATGCTTAAAGTCTTTACTTACTTGAAGTGGTTGTTCAATAGTTTCAGGGTCTGGGACAGATTGGAAGGATTGGGGAGCAAAAGTGTTTTAAGACAGTTAGTAAAAATACCTGGGTTCAAGAATAACACCTACAACAAATTACGTCAACTCAGATGGAACTTGGATATCAATTCCAAGATCGTTTTGAATTATGCCAATGGATTTTCCAAAGCATCGTATTCCGAATTGATAACAGCCATCTCTCAATTCAACGACGACATATCTGATAGGACGATCTATGAGAAAACGTTGTTATTATGTGGAACCAACGATCAGGTTACTCCCGTGAAATATATCCATCAAATCAACGACTTTTTGACAAACTCGTTTGGAAAAAAGGTATCACTGGTGATAGAAGTCAATAATGCAGGACATTCAATACTTTTAGCCAAACCCGAATTCATCAGTGGCATGATCCTTAATCATATTGAACTGAAATTCCCTGAAAGGTTACATCTTTCGCCTGCTTGGGTTCTCAAAGTCAAAGCACAAATCTCAGGAGACAAATGGGGGTTGAAAAACGAACTCAAGTGGCTGCAATTGCAACCAATATCTACGAATATTACTCGCAAGAACGGAACCGAAATTTCTCCATTATTGGGAATGAAGACCCTCAGAGAAGGAGATTTGAACCATTCGCCGGCTATAGTGGAAGGATTATTCTATTCGGCCAACAAAATCGATTCTGGTCTCAAGGGAAAACTCGTGGCTATTGTGGATATATCTGCAGATATCCCTCCGTATAGTCCCAAATCATTCCTGTCCATCAAATACTATAAATGTTCTACTGTTTCGAAAGTCGTTCCTGATCAGACGGCAATCAGACGCTTCGTTCAATTAATAGATGATATCTTGGCTGATAATAAAGATGTACAAGATCCATTAGTGGCGGTCCATTGTCATTATGGCTTCAATCGAACTGGATTTCTCATCTGTTGTTACTTGATCGAGAAGCTAGGATGGTCTGTTCTGGAAGCAGTGGAAGGATTTAAACAAAGCAAGTCGCCCGGTATAAAACATCCCCATTTTATTGATGCCCTATATGTTAGATATGAAAGTTAGAATATCGGAAATAATTTAAAATGTCTAAAAATCGATGATTCTCGGATTTAAGAGATATATATTAATATTAGAGCCTCGTTAGTATATAAGTCTCGGTAGTATACAAGCCGTTATGAAGCCTCGTAATTATGAAGCCTCGTTAGCCATCACCTTGAAGAAGCTTAGTCAATTTTAATGCAACTAAAATGCACGTGTAACGTGAGGTCCGCATAATTGGTAACGTGAGGTCCCGCATAATTTGTTACTTAACATTTGTAAATTGTCTACAATTTCTAAAGACCGTGACTACAGATCGCGAACCGGAGTTGATCACTGACTATGAAGTTTGGAGAGTCTTTAAGTGAAGGACTAGTTCCTGAATGGAAAGATCAATATGTTAACTATAAGAAAGGTAAAAAGTTAATCAAGAGTCTTAAAGCCATTGAGGAGGAGAGATTGAATGAAGTAAAACCCCCTACACCAGTCACGAAAACAGATGCCAATGATCGTACACCATTACTAGAACCAGCGCCATCACTGCTTCGTCCGTTATTTGACGCTAACACCAATCAAAACATAAATGGAACGAGTGTACGAAGTGGCTCTGCTAGCGATCCCGAAGATTTCGTACCGACTCTCGATGAGCTTCCTGCACTTCCACCGCCATCTAAGAGAAGAGGATCGATATTTGACTTTTCTTCTCGTTCCAAAGAGAAGAAGGACGATCTTGTTTCCGGGGAGATCAAGTTCCAGGAATGGCTAAACTCAGAGTTGAGTAAAGTGGATCATTTCTTCAAGGAAAAAGAACAAGAGGCTTATGAGCGGTTTCTCTTGTTGCAGGACCAGTTATATCAACTTCGTGATCATAAAGCAACTATACTAGCCGAGAAATCATCAGATATCGAAGCTCATAAAGTCCAAATCACCAATGGTAACAAGGTCAATGACTTTGCATATCATACAAAGAATATCTTCACCATGATCAATCGGTTTGAATTGCCTTCCCTTCCTTCTCTTGCATTTATAAGAAACTTGAAACGCAAACCTACGGAGAACGATATCTCTATGTCCGTCTCATATGACGATTTTGATCCAAATTATGCTGAAAATAGAATCAGAAATGGAGTGGATGATTTCAGTAACCGTACAGGAACTGATTTGTCTTCTATAGATTCGGAAGAGAGCCGTTTTGAACAACCCCCCGACCGTCCCCGTACCCAAACTCCTGCACAAGCGAAACAAGTAAAGCGGAGAGATTATTCTTCCAAAAAGGCCAGCTTTGGAGTTCCTTACTTGTATGCTAGAAAACAATTGAAGGAGGCTACTTTGGAACATTATCGTGCATTATCTTTACTAAGTTCGTTTCGAGTGTTGAATAGAACAGCATTCAGAAAGATAGCAAAGAAATTTGACAAAACATTTGAGACGTCGATCTCTGAAGACTTTATGAAAAATATAGACGAACATTCATACTTTCAAACGAGTGATTTGGTAGATAAGCTTACCAACCATGTGGAAGAATTGTTCATTGCATTTTACGACCCTGAAACTACCGATAGAAAGCATTCTTTGGAGAAGTTGAAAAGCATTGCGTTTGCTATGAACAATTCTGAATTGAGGCAGAAATCGTACTATTCCACGTTGTTCACATCAGGACTTCTAATAGGATTTGGTTTTCCCCTTTTTGTCTTGGGACTTCATACTGCATTAACGAAAACTCTAAGTCATGAATTACCGGAGGGTAGATATTTATTGCAAATCTGGGCTGGTTTCTTCTTAATTGATTTGGTGTTTTTGTTGTTGGGGGTAAATTTATATGTGTTTGATAAGTTCAAGATCAACTATAAGTTTATTTTTGAATTTGACTTAGCGACTGCTTTGGATTATAAGCAATTTTTATTGTTACCGTCGTTTGCATTTGCTTTCTTGTCAGTTTTAATCTGGTTCAGTTTCAACGATTTCTGGCCTGACAAATTTCCTGGACGAGACTGGCCGTGGATCTATTTTGGAGTAATGTTGGTTGTGTTTTTTTGGCCCGGAAGACAATTCTATGCTTCAAGTAGAAAATGGTTGCAAGTAGCTCTTTGGAGATTATTTCTTTCTGGTTTTTATCCTGTTGAATTTAGAGATTTCTTCCCTGGGGATATCTTGTGTTCCTTGACGTATGCAATGGGTAACTTATCGTTTTTCTTTTGTCTCTATGCCTATCATTGGAAAGGATTATTGGGTGAAGGGAGTGGTCCGGCCGCGACTAACTGTGGCTCGTCCAGTTCCAAAGCTATGGGATTTCTCAGTACTTTACCGAGTATTTGGAGATTCTTACAATGTTTGAGGCGTTATATGGACACTGGGGATTGGTTTCCTCATTTGGCAAACATGCTCAAGTATGGTGTTTCTTCGTTATACTATTGTTTGTTGAGTGTTTATCGTATCCATAGGAAGCCTCAAGACAGAATCGCATTTATTGTTATCGCATCGGTGAATTCAATATATTGTGCTGCATGGGATATTGTCATGGATTGGTCGTTACTTCAGAGTGGGTCTAAGCATCCTTATTTGCGTGATAATTTGTTCTATAAAAAACCGATTTACTACTACTTTGCTATAGTTGCAGATATTATCTTGAGATTCCAATGGGTATTCTATGCTTTCTTTAGTAACCAAATTCAGCAGTCAGCAATTACAAGTTTTTTCATTGCATTGGCTGAAGTGTTTCGGAGATTTATCTGGATTTTCTTTAGAATGGAAAACGAACATTGTACGAATGTTATTTTGTTCAGGGCATCTAAAGATTCTCCATTGCCATATTCTATTAGTAGTAGAATTGAAAAGGCGATCAAGAAGTTGGTTGAATTGAGATATCATGAGGTTAGTTTGAATGCAGAAGTTTTGAACCCTAGAACTCCGAGTGCTCATGGAACGAAGGCAACATCATTTATCAATTACCCCCTCAGTCAAGGAAGCGGTGGCAGATCTGGGTCTGGGACTGGATTTGACGAAGAGTCTGAAGTTGGAGTCGGAAGAGTTGCCACGGGTAGTTCTTTTGGTGGTGGACACGTCGCTCGTCGTAGGTCAGCTTTCATCAACTTCGGTGAGGCATTAAACAAAGCACATATCAAAGATTTCCAAAGAAAAAAGGCTCCTATCCTAGTCGATGATGACAGTGACGAAGATGATGATGCCGCAGAGACCATTGAAAGACTTAGTGTGAGAAGAAAATCAATGAGTTCAAGACCTAGTCACATTTATTCTTTGAGAGAATAATATTCAAATTAATATATAGCATTATTCTAATTCTGCATTTTAAAATGAATTGTTGTAGAACTGTTAAATAGGGAGGTAAAACTTGAGATAGTCAAGAACTTCATCCATTTTAGAGTGGGCTAGATTGGGTGCAAAAATATATCAACATTTTGTGAGCCACTAATCATCAAAGAAGTTGAGAATCCTGTACCGAAGTTGGGTGTAGTATTGTGCAATTAGGGGTTTCCCGCAGAAGTGTCAGTATTCGACATCATTAATTTCATTAACAGTTCGACTTGTTTGTTGATTGGTTTAGTTCTTAGTATTTAAAAGTAGTTTGAAAATCAATTTTTGCAATTCTCTTATTGTATCCCCAGAAGTCACTTACACACCCTCGGATAAGGTTTGGTTGCAATTCATGTGTTATTTTTGCATGTGTTATTTTTGCACCCATTGCTCTAGCACGCCAAATTGAACATCATTCCATTGAGGGATTGTCTTGTGGCTAAGAATTAGATTGTTTCGTCATTGCCGTAATAATTCGAGATTGTTTTTCGTATGCTCAATTAAAGCCGTATTGCTTTAGAAGAAACTGATATCAATTGTCTAAGAATATACACCCACTGGTGGAGAAGAGTTTCATATGCTGGTTGCATAGCTTCAAACGATTTGTCAGAGTATTTCTATGCCAATCAAGAGAAAAATTCTGAGTATTTTACGCTGGTAAGAAGTACCAGTCCTCTAAATTATAGAGAGATAATAAGTGGAAACAGAATGGGAATATTCAATATCAATAGGTCCAAAAAGGTAGGATGAGGAAGCAAAAGAAAGATTTAACCTTAAAGAAGGAAATATACAAAATGTATATATAAGATATATTATTATTATTAAATAGTATTTGCAGAAATAATAGAGTAAATTGGGAATTTTTCAAAGAAAGATGTGGAAAAGAGCTAGGATAACTATATAGTACTATATATAATAGAAAATGGAGTAATAAAATATATGTTGATGGTGATTAATCAATATATTGATTTTTATCCATATCAGTAATAGGTAAACTCAAATCTTTAATTTGGTCTGATTTAGATAATAAAGTAGAAAAAAGAACACTTCATGATCTATGTATATATGTGAAGAGTTAGTTTCAGAACAATCAAGTAAAACAATAGAATAATGCTATCAAGATTGCTAGAAAACAAAGGAATACACTGAAAATACTGAACATTTCCATGGAACTCAATATTTATATTCCAGTATAATATGTCGATGTTATGATTTCAGGTGAAGGGGATACTGGGAAAATAGCAAGAGCATGAGAGACTCCAGTAGTTATAGTTCAAGTAGCTCTAGCTCTAGTAGTTATGGGGTTGCAACTAATATATTGAAGATAGTGATACTGAAGGTAAATCTTGGATGAGGATTGATTAGACCTGGGAAGTATAATAAATAGGTGAACCAAACAATTTCTTGAATTATACAAAGAATCTTTACTGAAAGTTTTTAAATCAAACATTACTGGTACAAGTATCGGACAGAGCCTGTACATTTATAGTCGACAATAAGAAGTTCAATGGAAAGTATCAAGTTGCATCCACCGATCAATTCAATATATTCATCTTTAGGTGTCCTCTTTTCGCAGCCAAAGTGTCAAAAATTAACTCAATTTGAAGATATCGAATTTCACTACATTTTGTATATCATTGTTGTAAGACCACTTGTAGGTATCCGACGACCACGTCAAGCAGTCTTTTTATTATTCATGGAACCTATAAATGTAATGTGGGTACATTTATCGTTATCGCACTTCTTTATTGAGTAAAGCGGATATAGAAGGTTTTGAGAAAGGAGACACATAAAGACAATTTTATCATCCAGGATACTAATCTTATCACATTTGAGAATGTTTTACATTGTAGCTAGTATCCGAAGACTTGAATTCAAGTAAATATTGTAACTAATAGACTTAAATCTGGCGGATTTGTAGCCCCTAATTAACATGCATGAACCATATTAAAGACAGTTATGGTAGAAACGAGTAAGAACAATCGTGGTAGAAAAGTACATTTCTAACATTGTGCTGTATTCCTCGGCTTACCTCTGACTAATTTAGCCTAGCTACGATATTAAGCATTACTCATCGGTCTCAACTGGTTTATATGGGTCAAGATCGAATTATTGAGGATCGCGCATGCTCCTGCCCACGAGACGTCTCAATCATTTCCTCGCCACTAGTTAGATACTAAAAATATCTAAAATATGGTTAATGGAACGTTCGTTAATGATGGCGCTGTGTGTCACGATACTTGGATGCCAAATTGCCTAATTACTTTGTATTAATTGTTGTGTTACATTCTCCACACAGGGCTAGATGGTCCATTGTTCATATTATTGGTCCTCTCACTGGTCCTTTGACTGGTCCTAAAGCCTCTTTAACCAAATTTAACCAATTTTATCATATTACCCACCTTAACCCTATTAATTCTCGATAACGTCCTCCTTATGATCTCAATAGGGCCATTCTAACTCTGATTGTCAATAATCGTCTCTAACCATGTGTGACACAAAAATATTTTTTTTATATTTACGAGAATTTTGTACATATTCATTTCAGAGAATTATTCAATTCATGGATACCACTTAACTAATGATATTCTGAGTACCAAGATGTATTCGTTTTGGGAATTGGTGTTTACGTTGATTGCTCTTATCAACTTGTGTACTTGTTTAGTCTTGTACTACAAGCACAAGAAACTAGGAGATATAAAGAGCTTTAATGCGTTCAAAATATGTATGGGAATGAGTTTGGTCTTTAGCACGGCATCTGTGACAATGACGTTGCATAACTTATAGGGAGGATGAGTGATAAATGAGCGAAGATAAAAGGGGTTAGTGAAGTCGGAATACTAATTTGGGAATATAGCTAACTGGGGCTGACTATATGAGGAATATGAGGAATAGAGGGATTGAGGATAATTAGAATTATGAGGAAAATGAGGAGTATGAGGAGTATGAAGGCTATATGTCGATATTTCATATAAATATCGTAATCACAGTTCATATATTGTATACGTATATTATGTGTCAAGTCTACTGGTGTCTTACTCTGACTACTCAGTATGTTAACAGGAATTAAACTCTTCGAAGAAGTTGGAACACCCGGCAAGACTGATCATTAAGAAATCGTTCATTTAGTTCTTGATAGTTCGCCTACTTCATTAGTACTAGTCTGTCTGAACATCAACTATCATGACATCCTAGGTTTTAACAGAGATTAAATCTACTATATCCATGAGCTCTATATTTCACTTAGAACTGTAGCTATATCCACAGAATTACTACTGAAACTCAGATCTAAAAATGTTCCTGACTTCCCAGATGATGCAGAACGATCTCTCAGCTTCTAGAGGTCTCACAATTGATCATTCTGAAGTCCTTTCTTAACTCAGCCTAATAAAAATCTCCTCAGAATCAATTACCAACAGACTTGGTACTTATCAATTAGATAGGTACTTAGTTGGCAGTGATTTCTTCAGCTCTTCAGTTGTTAAGATCCTTGTTTTACGCTAATTAGTGGCAGGCATATCGCTACAAGCAGAGAGACAGTCACTATCTCGCTACGCTCCTCGGCTAGATATTACCACAATGGTTACTATAACTAGTTCGTCTAATGTATAACTATTTGAATTGTGTCTAACTAGGTCAAAATTATCGTATAAGTTCTCGAGGTTCTTGAATATAAAGGTTCTAGGATAACAAGTCAAATATGTCGTGTCTATAACAAGATCAAGATGAGCTAGTCATAGATGTCGTCCAAGATTTATGAATAACTTTCCAGATGTCTTGTATAGCACTCTATCTCTAGATGTCTATAGTAGCTCTCCAGTCTTGATATATAACTACCATAGTCAATTACGATATCTTTATTTATTTATATTCGAGATTCTGATCCACTATTCATCAATATTTTTGTTTCTTGCTGTCGTTTTCGTCCAACCCTTCGATCACATGTGGGACTCTTGGAAGTCCTCCGTTTGCTGTTGGTCTGACTAATGGGGTTCCCAAGTCATTGTGGAAATCTTTGATTATAGAATCAACATCATCGATATTCAACTGTCTGACGTCACCCAACTTCTTGATCTTATTAGTGACTTCTTTACATTGTTCATCGGACAAGTGTAAGTTCAATTGGTCGACTCTTGACTTGATGGCATTCCATCCAGTCAATCTGTTGGCGAAATGGATGTATCTTGTCAAACCGAAATCAGCAGGGTTCAAGATTTCATACGTAGAAGGATTGGCCAAAATGGCTTTTGCGTGGATACCAGCCTTGTGGGTAAAGGCACAGAATCCAGTGATTGGGTTGTTGAACGGAATATTCACCTGGACTGCTTCGGCGACCAAGTTTTCCAAATCTCTCAACTTGTGTACCTTATACTTGGACAACACATAGTCTCTGTCAGCAGCAATCATTCTGGCCATCAATCCTCCCAATGGAGTGATCCCGTTTCTTTCACCGATTCCAATAACCGAAACGTCGATTAATCTAGCTCCACCTTCTAAAGCAGTATATGCGTTGGCGATAGCACATCCAGTATCGTTATGGAAATGACATTCAATATCACATTTGACAACAGACTTCAAGGTACGCACCAACTCGTAAACCTGTCTTGGATTCGCACATCCCACGGTGTCGGCGATACCAACTCTATTCACACCGATCTTGTCGACGGTTCTGTAGATATTCAACAAATCCACCAAGTCTGATCTGAACGAATCTTCCGACGAGAATCTGATTTCAATTCCCTTGGACTTGACAAACTCAATGACTTCTACGGCAGATTCTGCAATATAGTTCATATCCTTACCGTGAGAATATTGTCTCAAGAAGGCGGACGTGCCGATAACAACATCAACCCCGTCGACTCCGGTCTCAACGGCCACTTTCGCGTCGTCCATATGACATCTGATATGGGTCAAGATCTTGGCCTTCAATCCCAATTTACAGATAGCCTCACAATCCTTTCTGGATTGCTCAGAAGCGACAGGTGACGTTAATTCGATGTAGTCGACTCCGAAATCGTCTAAAGCTTTGGCGATTTCAATCTTCTTCTCGGTACTGAAAAAAGCGTTGGCAAACTGTTCCCCTTCTCTCAAGGTACTCTCAATTAACTGAAAATTAGACACATTGGAAAGAAAATCCGCAGGGTTTGGTCCGTATGGGTTTGCGTTGATTTTCTCGGCAGAATGATGGACGTCTTCGCTCACTTTCTTGAATCCTTCTGGTGCGGACATTGTATGGTGGTTGGGTTGGAATTTGTATGATGACGAATGGAACTTTTGTCTTCAGCGATTTGCCCATTCCGCTCAGTGATAAGCACGTGATGGGGTTTGAGAATTGTGTATGGTACACGACTCAATAGTTGCAAAATATGAACCATCCCAAGCAACGTACACTTCGAGTTGATAACGGTAGTATGAATTAAGGAGACATTAAATGACGTCGGAGACCATAATTAGATTTAGAATTCTAGGATTTAGAAAATTTTTAGTGAATTAACTCTAAAACTAACTCAAAGATTCACCACAATAATTAAAGCATCTTTCTAACTTATAAACGGTGCCAGTGGTGTTTTGTTTATTAAATACATTTTATATTGTTAGGTGCGCAAGATTACTACTTTCCATAAGAAGTTACTCAGAGAGAATTTCAAGTGAACACTTTGGATATATAGAAGCCATTCAAGAAGATTAACATATTTCCCTCCATCATCTTTCATGGTTAATTAGATTCTGAATTTTCTTGTGGATTGACAGGATTGTATCTGAAGCCACTATAATGAGGACTTGAAAGGTTTTCGATGAGAGAGAGCTGAATCGCATGATCAATATCATTTTCCAGTGCATAGCGGTTGGTAAGGACTTCAAGCTCTTCGATTTGGTCGAGAAGATTCGCAAATGTAGCATTGGTAAGTTCCGCGGTATGTTCTGGTTGAGCCCTATCACTATTGATGTTGCTTGACAACTCAGAATACCGCTGGGTAAGACGTTCTATCTGCTCAATTTCTTCACGAAGTCTATCAGAAATGGAATCATCAGGAAGCAATTCGGGAAGAAGATCCTGGAAAAAGCGGTCGTCTATTTGATCAAGGTCCCAGACATCAACATCAGGTGGAAGCAAATTGAATTTTGCGAACCTGATAATAACGTTTTGCAACAACAAGTCATTTTTTATCAAAGACCGGTTGATACGAAGCACAGGCACATTATATCTGGGGTCATATGATAGGAGATCATATTTTCTGTGGAGTCTTTCGCGATATGGAGGTGTCTCTGCATATTCATCCATGGGAGGAGGACTGGTAGGAGGTTCTGGAATTCTTCTACGTTGACTTCTTGCTCTGGTAGAGTCTCTGGGAGTCGAAATCGGAGAGTTAACTTCCGAATAAGTTTCTGGTTCTGCTGGAGTTACAGGTGGACCTGAGGGTACTATAGTCCTATGGTTCATAGGTAAATTGTCCACCGTATATCTCCCATCATCACGTCTACCTTCCCCATCTCTTGTATTCCTTCCTTGTCTTGGTAACCTTTCTCTGGTATTTCTGCTTTCTCTGACGAGTCGTTGTGATCTTATTTCTCGAGCTCTTGTATCTCTTGTTCGTGTTTCTCTGGACCTTTGATCTACCGTTCTTGTTTCTCCTGCTCTTGTTTCTCCAGTCCTTGTTTCACCAGCACTTGGTTCTCTTCTCCTCGTTTCTCGCGCTCTTGGTTCTCCGGTCCTTGTTTCTCTGGTTGTTTCTCTTGTCCTTGTTTCTCTTTGTCTTGCTTCTCTTGCTCTTGTTTTTCTGGGCCTAGTTTCATTATTTCGCATCTCGTTAGCACTTAACACTCTAATACCACCCATTCCAGGCACTTCTTCCAGAACGCTTCTTTCTCTTGTACGATTTCCTTCTATATTGTTGTCTGTTGCCTCCACAATATTCCTTACTTCCCGATTATTTCTGTTCTCCCTTATTTCACGTTTAGGTTTTCTCGTCCTCCTTTCACATCTTTTGAATTCAAGTTGGGTCTGATTTGAGCTTTGAGTGGGCTCTCTACCTCCAAGAGAGTTTGATTCTTCAAGTCCATTATGACTTGAGTTGTATGTAGAAACCTCGTTTCTATTCTGGTTTGAATTTATTGGAATCTGTCTTTGCTCCAACGGCAACAGAGAACTATTAATAGAAGAACTAACAGTTCTCGACTCATTGCTGAACCTTCGGCAACTTTTACTAGCCAGACCTGATCTCTGAGAAGCTTCTCTTTGATTAGCAATATTCCTTGTGGCGTCGGCGGTTCGTAAAGAAACCCCCCTGGAAGAAGCCTCGCCGTGGGAAAGTTCAGTTATTCTTCTATTCCCTTCTGTACCCAGTTCACCAACGACACTATCATTAGTATTCTGCCTATTTATATTATTCGCCAGCAAAAGCTGGCCCAACAATCTGACGTCTGGAATATCTCGTTCTAGTTCATGACTTTCCTCAGGGGTAGTTGGGGGTGTGTATTGTTGGGTCCCATTTATTCCTCCTCTAGGGACACTTATTCTGGGACTCACGTATGTTCTCCTTCTACATAGATTTTCAGAATCAAACGTAGCCTTTGACGATGTAGGAGGAGTCCGTGGCGGCGTGGTGATCATTGCTTCGGTGGCAAGATTCCCTCCACCGGGGCCACCAACAGACGGGGGATTTCGATTTATGGATCTATTGAATAATCCCATACTATAGGATGATATTCTTACTACCCAGTGAGTTGTTCTGGTGATAGTAAGTAGTCTTTCAATAAGTATATATAAAAGCTACAGCTCAATTAGTTTACTCGAATAGGAAAAAACAATTGATCTCGCTAAAACTTGCACTATAAATTGCCTGTAATTCTTTACCCAGGGGGCTACAAGCAGGAGAGGACAAGCTGGAGAGGACAAGCTGGAGAGGACAAGCTAGAGAGTACTGGAGGGGACGGGCTCGAGAATCTCTAGAATTTGGGTAATATATTGCGATTAGTGTAATAAAATTAGTGGATAATTGTGATACCATTTACGACATTCTTCCATTCTTGATTATTTTGGTTCATGAAATCTCCATTTTCAACCCTACTTATAAATAAATCTTGCAGGTCTTTAGTAAATATATTTCACTGACCCGCGGATCTAATAACCATTCATAGGGTTTGTAAGCAGGGCTGAAGTCAGAAATATTCCTTATTTATCGTCCAGAATTAGACCTGACAATACTATCCCACAAATGTATAGTTGAATCTAAGATTAAGATATTGTCTTCTTTTATCGTGAAATTGACTATAAAAATTGTTTTTTAATCATGAAATCGTCCTTAATCATGAAACTTCAATAAAGAAATATACCAGTATCAAAAACCAATCTTTTTCACCCCGGATTTGAACATCCGAGGCAACCATATAAAATCAACGGTTCATTTCCGAGAATATGATTAGACAAGTTCTGAATATTTGATAGTTCATGAACATGAGTGCCAGAACTATTGGTCTGATGATCAATTCTACTACAACTTTGCGATGTCTGGCTCAGTTTTATAAGTAATGTAAAATTTTCTAGTGTAGACTACGTTGATAATGAGTAAATATAGCAAATGTGGACAATTATAAATATGAAATCTAAGCAAATACTAGCGTAGCGAAGAATTTGTGATTAGGCGAGTATAAATAGTGAACATTGGATACTGGGCCTGAGCGAGGCTAATTGATCACTAAAATTGGAGATTTCGTGAATTAATCGAAGCATTATTGAGAGTTAATGAATATTAATGAGAGTTAATGAATATTAATGAGATTTAAAGTAGTAGATGTGAATTCTTGAATATTTTGCTAGGCTGAGTATTATTGAACTAGAATATTTACTCTTTACTGAGAAGAATAACTAAGAATAGTAATGGATTTAATTCCTGAGTACGTATTGATTTATCTTCCTAATACCTGAAAAAAGTTAACGTAGGTTAGTCTATATAAATCAAATATACCTTAGCTGAAGAATCAATATTTAAAGCTGTAAATAATCGCCGTTGGCTAGTCTCCTGTCTCTCCAGTAGATACTCAGATTTGGGATCAAGTTTTTCTGATCAGCAGTTCCTGAAATCCTTAAGATACCGGTCATAAAAATGGATTTTCATCATCTACTGTTGGTGTCCAGCTGATTTTCTTTCTCACTACCTGTGGTCTTACTTTTGTTCAGTGGCCTCCACCAAAAACCAAGTAACTCCTACACTCAACTGGAATGGGTTTGCTTCTCTATCCCCAACATTCTCCTCTGTCACCTTGTTCTCACTGATTTCCTTCAATCTACCAACCATCCAATCTTTCTCACGGAAATCTTGTTCATTCTCCACCTTCAAGAAATAGTGAGGAGCTCCGATGTTGAAAGCGGCCCACGGTTGGAAGTCTTCAAATACTTCATTAGCCCGATCAATTCGGGTAGGTAAAAAGAGTACGAGATCGTTCTTTTGGAACCCATTCATAGTTATCTTTGAATGCAAATAGTTGGTCAATTTAATAATCTCTTGTTGTTTAAGCTTATTATCCTTGGTTTGTCTCTTTGCGAATCCCTCCACGTCTCTGAACCGTTTAGAAATGGCATTCAAAAAGAATCTGGTGCTGCTTATGGAATCTTCTTGCAACTGAACATGATCTTTGAATGAAATTTTAGTCACAAACTCTTTGAAAGGTGATTTTTCAGCGTTGAAGTGGTTGTCAAAAAGTGATTTTAGCTTGAGCGACTGTTCAGTTAGCTTGGACTCTTCGTCTGCAGATGTTTCTATAGATGTATCAGCAGAAGTTTTGATTTCTGGAGAATCTTGCGATTTCTCGGCTAAAATTGAATTCAAATCCATTGCATTCACCCAATCCATATTCTTTGCGATCTCTTCGATAACCTTTGAAGAAGGCATGTCGGTGTAGATTATCAGAATATCGTTATCCTCACCCTTCTTTGCCCTCAACCCTTTAACTCTGGTGATTTTATAGGTCGAATTATCTTTAATCAAAAGCAATCCCATGGACTCGAGAACAAAGCAGAATTCTAAAAAGTACTCATAGACATTCTCCATCACTTTCTTAATATCGTTCAAGAGCGAGATTATGATATTGTTTAAGTCGTTTATAAGAACGTCATTACGTCCTTGTTTGATTTGAGTAAGTTCCATAAGATTCTCATAGTCTTCGGTAATTTCATCCACCTTTGCATGTAACTTTTTAATTTCATTCTCGAGAGAAATACGCTCTTGAGTAAAGGAAGTCTCTTTCGAAGACATGTTGGATAAAAGGTCATTTTTCATCACAACAGCATCATTAAGCTCGCCACGTAACGATGATATTGTTTTGTTGAGACTGCTGATTTCTTGCGACGAATTTGTATTTAGTTCTGTGAACTTGGCAAGATGTTCTTGGAGTGAGGTGATTTTCGATTCACTAGAGTCGAGTTTTGATTGTAATGAGGTTACTTTAGACTCCGTGGAATCAAGCTTTGATTGTAAGGAAGAAACTTCGGTAGATGTAGATTGGTTCGCTGATTTGAAGCTAACAAATTGTTCATTGGCTTTCTTGATTTCAGATTCTAAGATTTCATTCTTTTTAAGTGAAGCTTTGAGTCTTTCAGTCTGTTTGTTATACTCGCTTTCATGTTCCCCAACATCAATTTCGTGTTGTTTGTGTAAAGTTTCGATTTGGAGAGTCAATGAAGCGATCAAGTCATCTTTTGATTTCATTTCTTTTAGCATGTCTTCATTCTTATCCTCGAGTCCTGAACTTCTGTCAGCTAGATTTCGATTTTTATCCACTAGTTTTTGATTTTCTTCAACTAACAGTCTATTTTCTTCAATTAATCGGTTATTTTCATTCGATATCTCACCATTTTCCTTCTTTAAGCGAATGTTGTCAAGATGTTTATCAATTCCGGACGTATCTAAAACATTTGATTGGTTTGGGCTTTTTGCATTTGCTGTTGTGTTACGTCTTTGTAGTAACAGGGTTGGCGAAGGTTGAACCCTTGTATCGTTCTTGACTGGTTCCATAATCAAACTTATCCTATTATCCGTATTACCATTTCTAACCACGGGCCAACTTGTCAATTTTTTATATTCTTGTTGGTGAAGTAAATTTTCCAACTTTTTGATTCTGGACTTCAATCCCTTTATCAAATTTAAATCAAAATCAGCTTCATTCTCAATATCGTCATCTCGTTGAATAATTTTCAGTTTCTCTTCGCTTTGGATAGAGGTGAAAGTACTTAGAGAACTTATCATCTTTGTTATCTTCTTCATATTGTTGGTGGACCTGACAAGATCTTTGAAGTTCTTATTTAGAACAGTCGCAAAGTTTTTAGAAGTGTTGGTACTCTCGAGAGTTGCTATGTATTTTGTAATGTCTTCACGTTCAACCTTTAAGTCTTTTAAAACATTAAAATTATCATGCATATTTCCCACTAAAGTGACGTCAATGTTTGGTAGCGTTACCGTCATTGGTTCATCATTCAACATGTAAAGGAAATTGCCAAATTTTTTGAGCCATATCTTACGAAAGAGCTTTTCATGGTCGATAATTGTTGATAATTGTTCTGAGACATTGCTGACGACCCCCTTGGAGTAAAAGTCATACCATTCAAACTGTCTTCTCTTCTCAATTAACATAAATCCAAAGAGTAGGGGTAAGTCAATAGTTAGGGATAAGTAGTCTTCATACTTTTTGATGGTGTTGATGGTTTCAAACGAGAGAGGCGTTGTTTCATTGGTCTCATTCGGAGTAGTCATTATTTTGAGTTCATTTTTGATGTTAACCATTCTCATTTGTAGGTCAGCTATATTTCTAAAAATGTTTAAACTATCGTGAAAGAGTTTCATTTTGAACTCAGACAATTTGATGTTATAGTTATAAATCTGAACAACCATTTCAAATATTTCTTGAGATGAACTTAGGTGGTTTTTGTAGATGGAAGGGATATTAACTGAGGTGGAATTTGTCATCATCTCAACGTCGTTTGATATTTGTTTGCATCTATCTTGAATCTGGGTTATTAAATAGTTTGACTTTCGATCTTTAAATTCGGATATCGACTCGTTTCTTAACTTTTCAATTTGTCTATCTATGGCAACTTTTTCGTCACCAACATTATTAATAACGTCGCTCATTGAATTGAACTTTTGTACAATTGCAGGCAAATTTAGAGCTACGTAATCGGATGACTTCTTTAGTTGTTTTGTGTTGACGAATGATGCAAGTTGAATGGGATGATCCTTGATTGTGAAAGTAGGAAACTTTCCAAGGTTTATGAAGTGATCTGTCCATGATTTGTGTAGGGTTTTAAAGTTGATAAGCTTGATGTAATTTAGGTAGTTGTTGAAATTCTTTTCGATTTCGTTTATGAAGTTTGTCCCAAATTGAAAGATTAAATTTAGGGATGTGAATACGATATTTATCTCTCTAGTCAACTCCTTGTTATTCTCTTCCGTTTTGAGGCAGTCTCTCAAAGTAGATCTTGTCCAGTTATAGTTTATCTTCAAGTTATTTGTCATCTCCCTTATGGACTTGTCGTTTTGGTTGAGGACTGCCTTCTGGGGACTGTCTCTTTGATATTGTGCTTCTTCGTATGATTTCAAAACTTCATTTTCTACATCTGCTGAAAACAATCTCTTATCATAGATAAATACATCGTTCAACTCATTGAGTAAATGGAAATTGGGCTTGATTCCAAACGACGTGAGCAAGAATAAGTTGTCCAGATGATCAATTCCAAAGGAGTTTATTAGAAAACTCTTGAATTCGGATAGAGTATGAAACCGTATTGGTTTTGGAATCTTTATGCTTTCTCCATTATGTGAATTGTATATTAGGAGGTATGATATGTCTGACATCTTGAACGATGGCAAATCTTAAAATGGGTGAAAAATGGGATATCAGAATTGAAGAAATTAGATGCAAATTTGAAGGTTTGCAATATTATGGGCCGTTGTGGATATGTGGTTACTCTTGGTCCAGTATTAGGCACTGGCTGAGTATAGTTGGTAGTTGGTAGTATGGCTTAACGGAAGGTTTAGGTATTTTGCGTAAATCCGTCGGTACTGCATGTAACGGTTATATACAGGTGTGTGGCTAAAGACATAGAGATATGCCTCTTCCTAACAGACACAATCTAACAGACACAATCTAACAGAAATAAACAAACCTTACGGGATTATTCACCCTACTGAAATCGATTGAAAGAAAACGTTTAACTAAGCGGTTCTAGTTTATATTTAATAGGACGAAATTTTTCATTTGTGGGGGTTTATGGGGAACAAATTGGGACTTACCCAGGCATTTTAAAGGTATTCTTTTTGTAGATATTATGAAGTTCACTATGAGTTACATTCCAATAACTGGCTTCGGTAGTAACTTGCCTTGTTCTTCTATGTCATCGTTGGTTTCTACACTTCTATAGTTAATACTATGAGCGTTGAGCCACATTAACTCCTGCTTACATAAGTACTTTCTAATCAAACAAACATTCATCAGATTTTTAACTCGTTTACGTCACTTCACCATCACTACCACACTAATGGATCTGACATCTCTCGAGATAATATCTCGGTTTAAACTGGCCGTTTTGGCCAATACATTACCTACAAACAATTCTGACATTAATCGGGCCAACCGCGGGTCGAAGTTGGACTTTCCAACCTCCTCACTTGACGGTTTAAAAACAAAAGTTGTGGAATACGATGGTGTCAACCACTTGGTGTTGACCAACGATTGTATCGAAAGAAGTAATCTAAGAAAGAAGAGGAAGTGGAAGGAGTTCTACGGGGCCGAAGCTAGCGAGGCAACGGGGGCTACTGAAGAGAGTGCAGACAGTGAGAGTGGAAGCGAAAGCGACGACGACGAAGATGACCATCCGTTCAAAAAGATCAAATTCGCCGACATCCTCTCCCCCTTGAACCATCCTTCGGAAATTATATCACATCCAGCGATTCTGAGGACATTTAAACTGCAGATCTTCAACCGGTTAGCCACAGAGTTGATTGAATTGATAGAAGTCGAGCAAGTCAATCTCAATTGGTTGAACAAGTTGCTACAAGTATTGAACGGCGAGGACTGGTTTTACTTGTTGGAAGAAAATTTAGGTTTGAAGAAATACGACCATGGTTTGAATGAAGAAAAGGACACTCCTGTGGTGGCCAGCGATGAGGAAGTGGTGAAGGACCCATTTTTTGCGCTCCCTGACGCCGTTAAGAAGTACGAAGCTCACCAGATCCAACAGGAATCCTCTGATGAGTTTACCAATTTGAAAGACGACTTGATAAATTACTTACAAGTAAGCATTCAAAGGCAGAATGAGTATATCAAGAACTTGAGTCAGTTGAGAAACGGGATTGTCAGGGCTGATCGGTTGAAACGGGATTTGTACAAGTGGGGGAAGGAGATGTATGAGAAGAAGAGTAGTTGAGCTGACAATGTCGGCAAGGCGATATTTCAGACCCTCTAGAATACAGAACTGGACCAGAAAATCAACCCATTGACAGATTAACACATAGCACGAGATTGCATATCAGCTGACCTACCTACTGGCTGACCTACCTATTAGCAAACTTGCTAAACGAAAGGATCCCGATAAAAGAATACTAGAGTTTTCACCGAGAGGAGTTTGTAGTTCAAGGTGGTTTAAGTTTTTAGGGAGGGCATGGTTTACGTACTCTCGCAATTTAGGAAAAAGGATAGCAGACTACATCGAGTTTTCAGGAAGTTTCAGTGACGAAGATAAGTACCGTATAGCTTACGATCCTTCTGTCATAGTTGATACAAATTCAATGGATAATTACAGAATCTAATGCTTCTTTCTAGTCTATTTGCCACCTTTGTTGAGTCTCGCCCAGTCTACTGTCAATATTGTCTGTCACTCCTTCATGAATCAGTGTTTTCGACATCCATCTTAAAACCATAGTTTTAGTCTTTTAGTTCTGTGATTGTATTTTATATTTAATAAACCATTTACTAAGAATTAGTACTAGTAATTGTAAAATTTCTGACATGTTAATCTTAGCTCTTCTTAATGAAACCTTACAATAACTCATGTGTCTCCACTAATAAACTCTTGCCTCCACTAAACACTTGCAACAAATCAATACTTCGCTACAATCAGTATTGATACTCAATTCTCCGTTTTAATCAGCTCTTCTATAGCGAGCTGTCGTGATTCATTTAACAAATACATTAATATATAGGGAGAAATAAATACCACTAAGTTTACAAAAGTGATCCGCCTATGGCGAGCCACGTCAGTTCACGAGAACAAGACACAATTGGAATTAGCCAAATGACTCAGATGTGTGATTTGGGATGCGAGAGTCGAAGCATGACTATCCATGTCGTTGTTGGTTTTGCATCCACAGAAACGTCGCATAGTGAAATTTGTCGCGACTGAAAATACGACATCCACAAAATACGACACTCTTTCTCTGTCTTTCGGTGAAGCATTAGTGGAAGATCGTTAGCATTTAATCGCACTCAGGAAGAGAGCACATTTACTCATCTTCGTCGAACTTAGGAGCCAAGTAGAATCTCAAGTATCCCCCTACGTCCAACTTGTACTCAAACAAAGCAGGAGTCTTGTCGGCCAATTTGATAGTAATAACGCCTGCTAAACCGGTAGCTTTGATAATGTCATTCAAGTATTTCAAACCAAAAGTCAAGTCTACTGGTTGATCCAAATGGACACTAATACTCTCTTCAGGCTTATCCATGTCGGTGTAAGGTTTCAAGACAACGGAACCGGAACCAGATTCACCTTCGGATGTGAATTTCACGGAATCCTTAGTGACTATGATATTCAAGGACTCAGACAAGTTCTTCAAATCCTTTACGATCTTTGCGAATTCGGTGGAAGGCATGTTGATGACGGTATCGTAATCCATGTCGTCGATCTTCAAGAACTCAGAGTCGATATTCATCAATTTCAAGGAATACTCACTGACTCTTTCCTTCTTCTTGTCTTCGAAGATGGTCATGACGCTGTCAGGCAGATCTTCAGCAAGTATAGTCAAGTAGTCTTCGTTGTTACCACACTTTATGATTTTAGAGAAGGATTCCAAGTCAATTCCTAATGTGACGTCTCTGTCACATCTGTATTCGCTGAATGCAGTTTGTCCTACTAATAAGGAGACCAATAAAACTCTGGAATCGTCGACTGCTTGGACGGTTATTCCATGTTCAGTACAGTTAAAGTTACATAATTTAACACAATCTTTGATCGAATCAACGATCTTTTTTAAGAGAGTGGACTCGTCGAATTTTCCTTCAAGCATTTTGGATGTGGTTATAGTTAGTGGTGATGGAGTAGAAGAGAGTGGTGGAAAATTTCGTCAATTTATATTTTGAATGCGCGTTGGGACGCGTATAAGAATTAAATTGCGGCACTGATGTATATATACGCGACTAACGTTAATGTGACAGACCGTTTTAAGTAGATTATGGGAAGCTGAGCGTATAAACCCGGACTTAAAAAGTGAATATTCGAAGGGATCATATAGTATGGAGACTTAGCGTGGTCTCCCTAACTTTGTTGACGCAAATTGTGAAAAGTTCTCTTTAACTTACAATATCCAGTTAAAACTAGAACGGCCTAGAATATTAGGTAGATATTCTGTAGATATCCTCTAAATATTCTCTAAATATTCTCAAGCTACTCTCGACATACTCTCTAGATATTTATCCTAACTCTAACAAGATCGAAACAACTCTGTAACTCTTTTACTTCCTCTTTTCAATGTTAATTCTTTCATAATTTGCAACAATTTTCTAAAACTAATCGAATGGTTGCAATAATAATTATATGAATTGGAAAAAACAAACGGGGTCAGAAAATACCATTAGATCAGGTATGATATATATGAACTGCTTTAGAAACTAAAGTCATTATTAGTGCTTTAGCAATGGAAACTTCACACTATCATGAATTTAATATATAGAAAAAAAGACCAAAAAAAATACTCCGCGACGGGGAATTGAACCCCGGTCTACCACGCGACAAGCGGTAATTCTAGCCACTAAACTATCACGGACGATATATAAACATTATTTTGCCGAAAGATACAGACTTTGTACCAGGGAATTATTGGTCTTTCAATTGGTACTAACATATAGTAATAATACAGAACTCAAACTTTAGCTCTACAATTTATTGTATTTTTAGACATCTAGATCAATCTAGATGTCTAATCCATGGAATATACTAACATTTTGAGAGTTTTGGCTGCAAATTTGCACATTATAATCCTATTTTCCTTACCATTGTAAATTAAAACAATTACAAGCCACAACGTCGCTATGTAAAGCGAATATTATCATGTACTCCTCATATATTTATAACTAATTAGGATTGAAATGGATGTAAGAGAGACAAATGGATTCTATAAGCTTACTCAATCAACGATATGTACAAGAATGAAGTTCACCAACACTAAGTAAAGTCATAGCTCCATATTAATTTCAATAGCATAATTTTTATTATAAAAAGGATGGGCAATGGTACTTTACCAGAAGTATCAGACAACTAAATGTGTAAAGGAATTAGGTGTTGTGAGGTGATCATGCAGCAGGACTCTTCGACGAGAGTTTATGATACCTTATACAGGCAGTGGGCAAGTAACTTCATAGCGGTGAAGTCGGAATTAATTAGATATCTTAGTTTTAGTGTCTTGCAGTTCTTGAGATGTACTTGCATGGACTTACATGTAATTGCTAATGAGCAACTCTAATTCCACGAGTTGTGCAAAACATCCAACCTCTGGCGATTTGGCACTAAGACTTGCCAACTCTACTTCGTTATACTCAGCGAATTGAAATCAGACAACAGCCTCATCTAAAGGAGGTAAAAATGCAATACGTTTCCCGGAGTTTTCCGATAACGGTAAAATCAACCTATATGCATCGTGAGTATTAAGATAATACCTATACAACCGTTTTGTTCTTAGAAAGCCTAACGATTCGTACAATCTGAGAGCACCCAGATTTATGACTTCAGTCTCCAACGTAATTTCATCAACGTGATCTTTCTCTTCCATAGTCTTTATGGTTAAATGTACCAAAGACAGAGCGATCCCTTGGCCACGATATTCTGGTTCGATGACCAACATTCCAATGTATCCTCTCATTCTTACATTACGATGTGGTTCTACCTTGGATATTATCACTCCTATAATAGTCGAGCTTCCCGGAGGTTTCACTGTATAACAGTACTGGGGCCAAGTATTGAGAAAGTACCAGTAGACATAAATTGAATATGGTTCTGAGAGATGATTTGCGATGAGGAGAGATATTTGATCAAATTCATTCTTATCGAGTATGTTGAATTGGTGGTAGTCTAGGTTGTTTATGGTAGTTATCTTCATTGTGTGGGTTCTGTAGATGATGTGATATGAAGGAAACCGATTGAGATCGAATGACAAGTTGATCAACGGGCTTAGATTAGAGCAACCGTTTACTTGGACTTTCACGGGAACTGACACTAATTGGACAGGTCTTGTGCTGAAGTTCCGATTTGATCTCTCTTGAAGCTATCAATTCAGTAAAGTAAGAATATCCGAGTTGCCGACTACTGCGGATAATTAGTTGGGAAGGGTCGGTGAGGTAGTCTCGATCCAGTAATACTTGCAGCAATTAGCAATTTCTTTCAAGTAGTGTATGTTAAAATTGATGTAAACATGAAAATTCGTGGTCAGATTTCGGTTAGTCTGGCCGCGTAGAACTGATTTCCGGTCAAGGTTTGGTGGACACAATTCTATTCCGACATATTTGAGAATCAGACATTATATTTTTGAAACTATAATTGAGGCTGTACTTCCGGGAAACCAACAATTCCGGGTTCACGCTGATGTCCAAGAACGACCCACGACCCTTGCTGATTGCACCAATCAACTACTGACCCTTCAAGGATAGAAAGCTTGGGATGAGACTTTCAATTAGTTTGCTAAAATATTTGTCTCCCAAAGTGTGCAATATACCAAGCAATGGCGAGCCCTTAACGAAAGTGGTATTCTCACGTGTTGACAACCCTTCAACTATGATTGGCTCTCTCGGGGGAACCTACATTTTAAAAGACCGACCTTCTCTCAGGGACCACTCGGAAATCGCTCGCTCGTCACTCACCAGGTGTATTCCCAAATGAACCAAATCGGATCATCTTCATGTACCAATTTTATATACAAGCATGAGAGTCTCAATAGTCAATTTAGTTCCGGGGATTCCATTTCCAATCCGGAAATGATTTAGTTCTTTTTCGTTCTATCCCCTCTAGTCGGACAGACGGGTACACAATAGCATGCCCGGTATACATCGGAGCAAGTGAACCCCATACTCGAACGACCATCAAATATTCAAACTATGAGATGGTAGTAATTAACACTACGCAAAACCTAAATAATAGGCGTATGCTCTTAACTCACCTGTTCAAGATATGCTCTTACGCAATCCGCTATATTGCTACCTGCACATACATTAATATCAACGTATGATGACATACATCTGGTGGTTACGGGTGATTGTCATCCTTCGGAGTATGAAAAATTACCGAAACACACGACCTTCCCTCAGGAGACCAACAACCAATATAAAAAGAGGACAAATCCTCAATTTATTCTAGGATTCCACTTATACTATCTAAATTTACTATAATATATTTACAATGGCTGCTGTTTTAAAGAAATCCGGTGTTATCTACGGTGATGACGTCCGTCAATTATTCTTATACGCTCAACAAAAGGGATTTGCTATCCCAGCTATCAATGTCACTTCTTCCTCAACTGTAGTTGCTGCTTTAGAAGCTGCCAGAGACAACAAGGCCCCAATCATTTTACAAACCTCCCAAGGTGGTGCTGCTTACTTTGCTGGTAAGGGTGTTGCTAACAAGAACCAAGAAGCTTCTATTGCTGGTTCTATTGCTGCCGCTCATTACATCAGATCCATTGCCCCAGCTTACGGAATCCCAGTCATTTTACACACTGATCACTGTGCTAAGAAATTATTACCATGGTTCGATGGTATGTTAGCCGCTGATGAAGAATTCTTCGCCAAGACCGGTCAACCATTATTCTCCTCCCACATGTTGGATCTTTCCGAAGAATCTGATGACGAAAACATTGCCACCTGTGTCAAGTACTTCGAAAGAATGAACAAGATGGGTCAATGGTTAGAAATGGAAATCGGTATCACCGGTGGTGAAGAAGATGGTGTTAACAACGAACACGTCTCTAAGGACTCCTTATACACTCAACCAGAAACCGTCTTTGCCGTCCACGCTGCTTTAGCTCCAATCGGTCCAAACTTCTCCATCGCCGCTGCCTTCGGTAACGTCCATGGTGTCTACAAGCCAGGTAACGTTCAATTGAAGCCTGAAATCTTGGGTGACCACCAAAAATACGCCAAGGCCCAAACTGGTTCTTCCTCTGATTTCCCATTATTCTTGGTCTTCCACGGTGGTTCCGGTTCTTCTCAAGAAGAATTTGACACCGGTATCAAGAACGGTGTTGTCAAGGTCAACTTGGACACTGACTGTCAATTCGCTTACTTGGCTGGTATTAGAGACTACGTCTTAACCAAGAAGGACTACTTGTTGACTCAAGTTGGTAACCCAGATGGTGACGACAAACCAAACAAGAAGTACTTTGACCCAAGAGTCTGGGTCAGAGAAGGTGAGAAGACCATGTCTGCCAGAATTTCTGATGCTTTGGAAATCTTCCACACCAAGAACCAATTGTAATTAGATTTAATGATTATGAAATAAGAGAATGTATATTTCTGTTAGTGATAAATGTAGATATCAAGATGATAATGAGTAGTTTGTTTTGCAACGTGACATCGAAGAAAGTGGTTTATTAAATAGTGAGACATTCGCTTTACAGTTACTGATAACTAGAGCAAGCTAAGTTGATTTCTCATTAATTTTCCACCACTAAAAATCAGCATTCAGCAAAGTGTCTAAATGGTAGTGCCTAAATGGTTCTTCTGTTGAAAAGACTCGCTATTTTTCGACAAGAAGAGGAATACTTTCATGGCTAAATGATCAAATATCTTTTCAAAAAGTATACGTCGTATATATATTTCACTGTTCCGATATCCATGAGTCCAAATTCTACCGCTGTTGTACTAAATCACTTCAAAAACGCTTCATAATTCTGTAAGTTCATTTGATGTTCTTTCTGTAACTTTTCTCCATACATTTATGGAAAAATCTACTGGTGGTGACCATTCTTCATACAGATACTCTCACATTTCAAATAAAAGTCCCGGTGGGATCTCTCTATGCATTAATATATACAAGGATGAGTAGAAATGAACCTAAGAAGAAGTCTGAGTTTCTTTCCTCATCGAGACACTTGCAAAGGAGTCGTCGACTCTTGATTATGAGTGGCTCCAAGATACTCCTGATGGCTCATTTGTGGTTAACCTCCCACATATCGGTCAGACCACGTACTACTCAAATCTTCTTACTTGTCGTCTCTAGGACGTATCCTTTTATGGTCAATAACCAAGACTGTGGTAACTTTTCTAATCTCTGATCACAGATAATCACAGACTTAGTGAGGTATTTTACACGGCTCCCGATTAATCGTCTTGGTGAGGAGCAAATAGTACTAGAAAAATTCGAGATGTTCTCCGTGCTACTCTTTGATTTGTGCCTCTTCAAGTTGCTGTTTGCTTCAGCTACTTATTCGCCTTCTCTAGCATTTGCGTCACTTTCTTGTACTCCGGCATGGCGTTGTACGGTTCTAATTTCTTATCTTGAAAGTTTGTCCCCACTAATACATTCGCCTTCATATACTTGGTGACACACCTGTCAACACAACAACCTTCACCAGTTAACAAATCAGTTTCGCCGTATTCGTGGTTGACACACTTTGCTGCACAGGTCAGAAGAACTTTATTGAATGTGGCTGCAGTAGCATTGAACTGAACTTCTGCCAATTTTATTTTTTCAGGATCAACATTAGCTTGTGAATATTGGGACGAATTCCCTATAAAAAATGACATAACTGTATATAAGGGTGGCCAGGGTTGATGGTTGGTGATGATTCTGGATAACTTTTCACCTTGTATCGCGACATTCTGAGAAGTAAAACGACATTTCGAAATACACGACATCGTTACGGGCACGAAGATGGCTGCCAAATCACCCTACACTTATCTCTAGATATATAGAACAGGCGACGAAAGTCAGTGAATATTTAACTCGACAGTTTAAAAAATTTCAAGGAAAGTAGTAACAAACTGAGAGCGAGTGGATAATACCAAAGGAATCGGTTATAAAAAGGGCCCGAGGATGAAATTATCCATCTTGCAACATTTGTGGGCCAACATTGTTGCCTACATTTTTCGATTGTGGTATTAGTACAGCCCTGAGAGGATTATGGATTAATCACCACCTGAGAGGCTCACAATTAGATTATAATTCTGAGACGCTTTACTGTGCTTTATTCAATACGAACTTCGGGAGATAATCGTCACCCATCATCCAGTATCAGTTTCAGGATAAGAGCACTTTTTAACCTCACTAACAAGAAGATTTAGTACTCATCACAACCACAGTCTTTTCCATCTACTCTTCTCTCCTGTTTTTTCACCAATATCTTGGCTCCTAGCGTCCTCTATAAACACTTACACCTGCATACAAACATATATGAAAAATTCCAGATCCACAGTTCAATGAGCCAACTCTTAAACCTACAGCATCCACCGTATCCAATGCATGTTCTATTAACCAACGATGACGGTCCACTAAACGACTTTGCTGCACCATACATAAAGTATTTGGTTGACGAAATCAAAAGAAGCACTGATTGGGACCTTTCTATTGTTGTTCCAGACCAACAGAGATCTTGGATCGGAAAGGCCCATTTTGCAGGGAAAACTTTGACATCGACATATATTTATACAGGTATAAGCACTGACAAGAAGACTCCCGCTATCAACGCTTATAAAGGACCCTTCAATACGCAACAAGCTGAATTCGCTACTTCAGAATTTCAAGAATGGTGTCTTTTAGATAGTACCCCAGCTGCATGTGCTGATATTGGTATTCATCACCTCTACAGTCAAACAAAGAACAAACCAATTGATTTGGTTTTAAGTGGACCAAATTTTGGTAAGAATTCAAGTAACTTGTACATCATGACAAGTGGAACAGTAGGTGCAGCCATTGAAGCAGTTACCCATGGAGTACCTGCGATTGCAATGAGTTACTCATTTAACAACTTGGATCACGACTATGATATTCTTAAAGAAGCAGCTAAAATCTCAGTAAGGTTAGTAAGAGATTTGTACCAAGAATTGAAAGTGAACGATAAAATCGATTTGTTCTCGATAAATATTCCTCTTGTTGAGTCCTTGAAATTGGGAACTACCAAAGTGAAATATGCTCCTATTTTAAGAAACTCTTGGAAGTCGATTTATTCTCCTGCCCCAGAATTAAACGAATTGGGCCAGCAACAGTTTGTCTGGAATCCTGATTTTAAATCGGTATACAAACATGGCTTGCAAGATTTTACTCATACTGACAGCAGAATTTTGTTAGAAGAGGGCATTAGTATCACTCCATTGAATGCTACTTTTAATGCGGTAGAACCTCTAAGCGGTGAACATGTGATAAGTGACGAAGTGAAGGTAAATATAACCGCTTCAGAGAAAGAGAGTTTGGAGGAAACTGTTGTAAATGGTTTACAGAACTTAGAAATTGCAACTCTCGGGTCAGGAGACTCAACCAAACCAACAACGAATGGAACTGGCAGCGGGTCATTTTCAATTTTACCACTTGAACTCTCAACGATCGTTGATGGCGATAAAGTCTTTTTAATCACAACACCCTCCAATTCTTATACTTTTACTCCACTACTTTCAGCATTTCAAAAATTTCAAATCATCTGTACTGATGATATCAAGGTCTTGCAGTTACTTCCAAAATTTCCAAACTTGAGAGTTTTCCACTATGGAGATTATGAAGACTTGGATATCGATGTTATAACCAACCACCCTTCCCAATACTTTATCCCGTCGTATATTTATAGAAAAGCATTGATCAGAAAGCATTTCTTAGCTAATACTATCCATCATTATACGGTCAAAAATCCAACTTCAATCTTAACAAAGGCTGTTCCTGAAAGTTATCAGCTAGAAGTTGATTATGCAGAGTTTTTGGATGATTCTTTGGACGAAGCTTACGAGTTGAGGGATGAAATTAATGCTGGCGACAGGACTTGGATCTTGAAACCAAGTATGAGTGACAAGGGTCAGGGAATAAGATTGTTTAAAAGCATTGAACAGTTACAAGATATATTTGACTCCTTCGAAGAGAATGAAGACGAAGAGGAAGAAAATGACGACGATAACGGGGTTATCATCTCTCAATTGCGTCACTTTGTGGTCCAAGAATATAAATCCCATCCGTTACTTTTGTCAGCATACAATAATAGAAAGTTCCATTTGAGAACTTACATAGTTTGTCAAGGGAACTTGAAGGTGTTCGTATGCAAAAACATTTTGACCTTATTTGCAGGTACCTCTTACAAAATTCCCGACGGAGAAGATGATACAGATCCTATTTCAATGGATGGACACTTGACAAATACATGTTTGCAGACGGACCCAAACAAAGAAGAACCGAGCCTTGTCGCCCACAAATATTCAATCAACAAAGACTCGGCATTGGCTGTACCATTTTGGGACTTGCAAGATGAGAACATTTCGAGTGTCCAAAAGACTTCAATTTTTGAACAAGTATGTGAAATCACAGCTGATTTGTTCAAGGCTGCTACAAGTGTAGACAAAATCAATTTCCAGCCAATGGAAAACGCTGTGGAGATTTTTGGAGTCGATTTCTTGGTAAACGAAGATTGTTCTGTAACATTACTTGAGGTGAATTCATATCCAGATTTTAAACAAACGGGTGACTCGTTGAAGTTTATTATTTGCGATTTATTCGAGAGAGTTGCCGAGGAACTTGTTTATCCAATGTTGGAGGGAATAGAGAGTGAGGATAAGGCTGGAAGTACTTTGATTCAAGTTTTAGATCTTTAGAGGCTGAAATTGAATCAATAGACATAAAAATAGTTCACTAAAAATATAATCATCGAGAGACTAGAGTAACAAGAGTAACAAAGTCTACGTCATGGATACTCAATTAGTTGAGTAAGTAAATTACGCAAATATTAATATATAATATCAATACGGAAAGTTGTTCATATTAATCGCTTTGAAATTCTAAAGGAAAAGTTTCAATAGCTCTAATTCGTCAGAGACCACGCACTAAACGTTCTGGTTGTTTCATAATCGATATTGAAATCGATAAAGACACTCAACTGTTTGGTTCATTCTCGTTCAAAGTCCGCTAACATCACTACCGCAATACATAATATTGTCATTTAACGGTCCTGAAGTTGCAAAATATGGTTAATCAGTAGAGGAATACCGTATCCACAAATGGTGACGAATTAGAAAATCACTTTTAAATATCATTATCCCGGAGCTAAAATGTCCATAGACTTCTCCCTAGTCTCAGCATCTAGTAGTCCAGACATTTAGGTGTCTTGTGCTGGATGTCATAAAGCTGCCAAAGTCGTGTATATCACAATATATATGCAGTACCGCTATAAATTTTCCAATACTAAAACGACCAAATTTCCAAATTCACCAAGATAAATATAGACCGAAATTTCTCCAGAAGTAGATTAGGCTCTCGAGCAATGAATAGAGAAGAATTTCCGAAGAATTAAATAGTACTTGCATGCAACATGCTCCAAACTTCAAGACCAGTGACCAGTCAAGAAAGTCGTGCGCGTGCCATTTCATCTCGACGAAGTCAAAAAAAACTTACAACCAACCTAACTGTTTCAATCTCCACTACTCCATAGTTAACAGCAAAGGTTAAAAATCAGTCCAAAAACTCAATACTAGTGTAAATAGCAGTTTACGAACACCGCTAGCTTTATCAATTAAAACTTGAAAAAAATCCACCAAATCACAACGAGTCAGTCACGTATCGTCACGTACCGTAACGGACCCAAATTACACACCAACTCAATAGATTTACATAATGTCGCAACGAAAAACATACAAGAATCATCTGAAACGATTCAACGCCACCACATCTTCGGAATTAACCAGTTTGGTTGAAATGTTCCCTGACTGGGAGGCTGAAGATTTGCTGACATTGTTGGCAGAAAATCATAATCAATTAGAAGTCGTTATTGATTTGATTGTTAATAATAAGGTCGCCAAGTGGGAACCTACAAAGAAGGAAAAGAAGAAGAAACAAGAAGTGCAGGTGGAAGAACCTGTGAATATACCGGTAGACAGTCATAAGCATAACAAGGTCAAGAAGGGCAAATTTGAAAAGAAGAAGAGTAAGGTGACACCTGCCGCAGGTGCAACAGCTACACCCGCTCCATCCACAACTCCACCAGCCTCTAATGCTGCCGCAACTAACGGTACCTCCAATACCAATTCTGGCTCATCGTCCGGTGTCCCCTCCAATTCATGGGCCGCCGCTTTATCGTCCGATAAGCCAAAGCCAAAAGCAAAGGCCGTAGAAGAGCCTATAACTAATGAACCAGAAAATGAAACTCAAGAAGCTGAAACAGAAACAGAACAAACAGAAGAAAATATCACTAACGCCACCTCCACCACTACAACTACCACTGAAGACAAGCCAGTATTGAGAGAAGCCACTATTCCTCAACCACAACAAGGCTCATGGGTCTCCGCAATTGCACCAAAACCAAAACCTGCACCAAGAAAGCAAGCACCAGTTAAGGCTGGTCAATCAGTTGAAGCTCCTGTTGCCGAAGAAGAAACCCCAGTTGAAGTTGCCGCTGAAGTTTCAGTTGAAGCTTCCACTGAAGTCACTGAACCAATCAGAACTATCGAGGCTGTTGCCGAACCAGTTGTACAAGAAACTTCCAACCAAGTTCCAGAAACCGCACAACCACAAGTTGTTTTACCACCTGCATCTCAACAAATCAACTCTGTTGGTGTTTCCTTTGGTTCTTTAGCTTTGGAAGACGAACCAGAACAATCTGAACCAATCAAGGAAGAAGTTTCTGAACCTATTCAACAATCTCAACAAAACCGTTATAACTACTACAACCAAGGTCAAGGTCAAGCACAAGGCCAAACTCAAGCCCAAGGTCAAGGTCAAAACCGTTACAGTAACAGTAACAACAGCAACGTGTACCAATCTCAACAATACAACCAAGCCAAGCAACAAACTCAACAACCTCAAACTCAGCAACAATACGACTACTACAGTCAATTCCAACAACAACAATATCCACAACAAGCTGCTCAAAGTTTACCAGGTGCCCAATTTGGTGGATACCCAGGTATTGACTACTCTGCTTACAACAACCAAGCTGTTGCTTCCCCAGCTGCTAGCCATGCCAACACTTCTGCCTACGGTCAATATACCGCAGGTGCTCAAACAAGTGCCGGTGCTAGTGGTCAAGAGTCTGCGCAATCTCCTGTAGTCAACCCAAACACTTTACAACAGCAACAACAACAACAAATCCCAACTCCATTCGGATACCCATACAACTATTACTACTACAACACTCCATTCTATGGTAGTGGTGCTGCTGGTATTGCCGGACAACAAACTGGATTTGGTAATGCTGTTGCTTCTCCAGTTGCTGGTGGAGCTGTTGCCCAACCAACTGGTGCAAGTGCCAGTGCTGGTGCTGCCGTCAATGGCCAACAATCAGCCCTGGCTGTTGGATCAGGCTCTAGCGGCGCTGTTGGAAACGGATACGTTGGTGGAGGTTCTGCCCCATCCCAATATTACGGCCAACCAAACCAATTCAACAACAGATATCCTGCTGGATACTCTTACCCACCACAACCTCAAGGCCACGGCCAAGGTCAAGGTGCATCTACTGGATCTGCTCAAGGTCAAAGTGGAGAGACTACTGAATCTCAACAAGGTCAACAAGGTCAGCAAGGTCAACAGGGTCAACAAGGTCAACAAGCACCACAAAATCCTTTACCTCAACAACCTATTATTCCACAATACGGTGCTTACCAACAGTACCCTCAATACGGTTACCAAGACAATAGTCAATACCGTGGATGGTACTAATCCTCCTTTAAATAGTATAGTATCAATAACATAATTGTTTCCGCTGGAATGTACATATTTCACGCCATTGATAAGATTTGTAGAGGTATCGAAGTTGATGTAAAATTGGAAACTGGGAATCCGTCACGTGATCAATACGTCATATAATCTAGGAAACGAATAGTGGAAGCGACTAGGAGGGGGTGGGAAAGGGTGGAGGGTTACACTTATCGATAGGCTCAGGTGGACTGAGAGACAGCTAGTACTTAATAGTGACAGGAAGTGGCGAATCTACAACCCAGAGTAGCACATATTAGCGAAATTAAGATTTCAATAATTTGCTATGTTTTGAGAATATCTGTCGCAAAAATACGACATCAACAAACCGGAAGTATAATAAACAGCACTATATAACCGACATACCGGAAATCAGATATGATTATGATATCAGATATGGTAATAATATCACATTTCCAACGTCTTACTGTTTTAGGAAGTCTAGGGATTATGTGGTAGTCTTGTACTCTCATTTAGGGGTTCGTTGAAGTTTTTGAGTCCATTTAGGTACAATACAGAAATTCCAGTCTGAGCCTCCTATACAAATTTCAGCTCAGAAAAGTCATAGACTGTTAGAACGACCAGCATAACCTGCATAAAGAACGCACGATTGGGCTCTAAATGCTCTTATTACGCAATTAAGAAGTCTACAACAAGATTCTAACCTGAAATAGTAAGCCACCGAAAAGAGCAAAGGCTGGCCAGTAAAACCAGCTTCTAATATGACCTGTATCTAGGAAGATATCCCGCTCACCCTACACTTCGACATGTTCAGAAATTAGCGTGGTCTGGTGGGTGTGACTGTAGTACACTAAGGGAATATTAAGGTCACCAGTGGAACCCAGCCTCTGGTGAATTCCTTTTTGAGAGTCAGTTAGTGGGCTTCGATAAGTAGCGACGTTCGGCAAATTTACGAGTTGCCACCCAGACTGAATATGAATAAGCCTATCTCGACTACTAGACCACCCACAGAGTCGTACTCACTGGTCACGACTTCACTGGGTCGTATTTCTCAATTAATTTCGAAAATCTGACATCGCACCGTCCCAGCATGACTTGTATAATTCCACCACCACTTTGGACCACGCATGTTTATCAAATGCGAAAGGGTAAATTTGTTCACGAACCGCCTCACTACACTGTGTAAGTTTCAGCACTAACAAATTTATGAGTACAGCAAACAAAATTATCGTCACCTCCCCCTCTCACTATAAAAAATCTACATATATAATTTGTTAAGGACCAAGTTTGCTAACATTTTTTTCCCTTACTAAAATCCCATAGTTAAAAAGTGAGTATTATTAGGAGAGGAGTAGTAGTTATGGCGACGAGAAGAAACTTCGAGAAAATGGTCGAAATTAGAAGGACATCAATCCACACCGTGGATGAAGTGGTGACAGTGCCATCAAGACAGTTTGACCCCTTTTAACACCAGAGCCGTCGCTGCTTGGGTTAGTTGGACTGGCTGGTGGGTTGCGAAAACACCCGCACACTTTTTGGTGCGACCGGCGAGACGGTATTTGCAAGCCAGAACACACCACGTAGTGGTGGTTGTTGAGGCACGCAATTGCTCAAGCCAGTTGTCCTACCCCTTCACCACCACCATGCCCCTACCAAAATTTTACGTTTCTCAATTTATGGGGGAATGGCTGGATATTGGAAATTAGTTCACACAGTGCGACATCGAAAAGGAGATTTGCGACATTAATATCGTGACATGTCGCGACATCGTACCCGCGACATTCGCGTTATTTGAATTCACTGTTGATTATCTGATTATCGTGTTTGTGCACTATTCAGCGCATCTTGATATATAAACACTTCTTCGCTTCTTCGCTTCTTCGTTTCATACTTTTATATTCATACTAACAACCAGAATGGCTGCCCCACAAACCGAAAAGAGAAAGACCACCAGAAAAAAGAAGGACCCAGATGCCCCAAAGAGATCTTTGTCTGCTTACATGTTCTTCGCTAATGAAACCAGAGACATTGTCCGTGCTGAGAACCCAGGTATCACTTTCGGTCAAGTTGGTAAGACTTTAGGTGACAAATGGAAGGCTTTGACTGCTGACGACAAGATTCCATACGAAACTAAGGCTGAAGCCGACAAGAAGAGATACGAGAAGGAAAAGGCTGAATATGCCAAGAGAAACGCTAATTAGTGAGCTTCTGTATCTTTCGTATTTGTATTAGTGTGTATTATGTATGTTAACGTTCAATAGTCGAGACTATTGACTGGAGGACAACTTTAATAGTTGCGTCGCATGGTTGGGGTTGCCCAAGCGTGTACGCTACTACTCGAGAGCATGTCCTAACAATTTTTTTATGAATAAAAGCAATTCCACCAGCCTGGCTGGTAGTGATTTAATGTTAATTGTAATTCTAAAGTGGCGCCTTTAATACAATGTCTGTGTACCACCTGGAAGTTGTTGACGTTTTCACGTACTGCATATAACACAAAGTGGAACCTCAACGGTTGCAAAATCTGATTTAATGTTAATTGTAATTCTAAAGTGGCGCCTTTAATACAATGTCTGTGTACCACCTGGAAGTTGTTGACGTTTTCACGTACTGCATATAACACAAAGTGGAACCTCAACGGTTGCAAAATCCCCAAATTCAGAGTGGAAATATTACACTAGAATATGATGAATAAATAACAATCCCATAATATATTGATGCTTACGTCGAAGTTTTGTTAGTGGAAGATAATTTAGTAGATAGTTTAATTTAGTACCGTCTTTCAGAAAGAGAATAGAATAAGTAGTCTCCGTCCATTGTATCGAAGTAGAATATTTACTCTAGGCTATATCGTCACCGGGAGCAATTATCAGACTTCGATCGAGTTCAGACATACTCAAAGTGTACTTTTTATGACAAGACACATTAACGTGACATAGTAACGAAAGGATTTATTGATTATTACCCCTCCTCTATTAGTTACCGTATCAATTCGAGAACGGCTATGCTTGAATCAGCATGGTCCAGATTCTTCATCTTCAAAAAGACTCCGGGTTTTGTGGGAAGCAGAATATTTTTTTCGATTAGTGTGTAATTATATATTGCGGTGCTGATATTAAAACCGAAAAGAGATTGAGGGAGTCACCAACCGAGTCACCAAGAGTCAAAATACAACTCTAAATCTCCAGAGTCATAATTCAAAAACTAGAACAAATGAGACAAGCTAATGTTGGGTCAGGGCTATGTTGGGCTGTGAGCATGAGGTCATATAAGGGAAATTACGAAGAGGAAGCAAGATATTGAAGACGAGACAAATTCAAAGAGGCAGGCCAACAAAGTCAAGATTACGGGTGTGGGATCAAAATAGAGTAAGTTTACACAGTCTTTTCTAGACCAACCGAGCCTAGATACCAGAGCAAGTATAGAGAAATCCAACTAATTCACAAGGTGGTAGGATGTCTTGTCCGCCTACTCGTTTATTCGCACCCAAAATGCCTTACGCTATGTCCCTAGACCCTGTTCACCCCACCATTCGGCAGAGTCAACTAAATATAGTAGAACACAAATACTGAGACAGCAAGGAGAGAAATTGTGTGGGCTCCGAAAAGGAGATCGTTCGAGTTGCAAGACCTGCCGCACAGTTCAGACCTCAATGTGTTTGTAATCAAGTAAGTTTGAGAGGAAGAGGGGAGAGTGGCGGAACCGAAGGAAACGGAGGAAAGTTTATATCAAACTAGAGTTGGTGAGTTAGTTTCTGCTAGAATATTTGACTCTCTAGACCCTAGCTAGATTTCAAACTTCCTGAACCCCCCAAACTAATAACGGGCTTAGAAATTCCCCCTGGAAATTCTAAAGTTCCCAATTTCTCCCACTAAAATTAAAGAGAGCCTCCACATTTTCTCCTTAAATTTAGTGACCCCGGAGTTTTTTCACTAAATTTGGCGACCTCCTGATGCTAATCGAAACACCAAGGCAAATTCGGCTTTTCACGGCGTTCTAAAAAAGAAATTTTCTGACATCTAACGGAAAGGGAACCCATAGCGATGACTAATTTCTATAAGAAGTTAAAACTCCCAGATGAATCTCTCTGTAAAATATTCTTGAGTAAGTTAGTCACTATCTCTCTTAATTAGTTCGTACTCGCAACCTCTTCAAAATGACTTTAGATCAAGAAACATTCGTCACCCACAACGAGTTCAGAAGTGATACCTTTACCGTTCCAACCAGATCAATGATCGAAGCATCCTTGAGCTCTGCAACTTACGGAGACTCTGTATACAAGGAAGATCCTATAACTCTTGAGTTGGAAAGAAGAGTTGCCAAACTCTCAGGAAAGGAAGCTTCGTTGTTTTGCTCTTCAGGAACCATGTCTAATCAGATCGGAATAAGAGCTTGTTTAACCACCCCACCATACTCGATTCTTTGTGACCATCGTGCACACGTCTTCTTACATGAAGCTGGTGGATTAGCTATGCTAAGCCAAGCCATGGTCCATCCTATTGTACCCACCAACAGAACTTATCTTACATTTGAAGATATCATCGAAAACTTCACTGCTGATGATGGTGATATTCACGCAGCTCCAACCAAAGTCATTGCTATCGAAAACACCTTGCACGGTATCGTGATGCCTTTGGAAGAAATCGTCAAGATTTCTCAGTTCGCCAGGGAAAACAACATTTTGATGCACTTGGATGGTGCCAGATTGTGGAATGCATCCGCAGAAACTGGAGTATCCATAGAGGAATATTGTTCATACTTTGACTCTGTCTCATTATGTCTTTCCAAGTCTTTGGGAGCTCCAATGGGTTCAATGTTGGTTGGTTCTCAGAAATTTATTGACAAGGCAAACCATTTCAAGAAACAATGTGGTGGTGGTATCAGACAAGCTGGGATCATGACTTCAATGGCATTGAAAGCTATTGACGAGAACTTTCCAAGGATTGTGAAGTCCCACGACTACGCAAAGCAGGTTGGTAACTTTTGCATAGAACACGGTATCGCTTTGGAGTCTCCTGTAGACACCAGTTTTGTCTTCTTGGATTTGAAAAAGAACAAAATGGACGACCAGTACCTCATCAAATTGGGTAAAGAAAAATACGACATCAAGCTCATGGGTGGAAGAATTGCTTTCCACTTCCAATTATCCCAGGAAAGTGTTGACAATGTCAAGGCTGCCATTTTAGAATGTTTCCTTTATAACCAGGAACATCCTTTCGTGGATTCCAAGAAAAACAACAAAAAGATGTACAATTACCAATCGGTACAGGACAGGGTCCAGGCATTGCACATGGGAAAGAACTAAGTCTTTTGTTCAGTTTAATGTTTCTTAGTGCTGGATATACCTGCAAAGATATCTCAGACAAGCAACTCGAAATCTATTTCTGGCTTGTCGGCCATCATCTTATAATATAATTTGTATCCATTTGGTTCTGAGTGCAGATCCTCTCCTCTAAATGGTTGCAAAATCCCAACCACCACTGCTCTCTCGAGAGCTCATCTCTACATGATCTGCTTAATAATGCGTATGATTATCTTATCTCTCTAAATGTTTTTGACATGTATAATATATTAATGTTTGATAATTATTGTTAATGTAGTGGCGTTGTGTGATTTACGTTGACTTCTTAATATTGATTCATTTCGATACTAGGAATATAAAAGTTTGGAGCACAGTACCTACAATTGGTATATAAATTCTGATTATATTGTGACAAATTTGGACATTTTGCAGCATGTCGCGAAATAATTCGACATGAATTTAGTCTCAGAGTGGTTTAGTTCGCTTAAGATTTGAATAGACTTATTCTGTAATGGACTAATAAATGGAACCCATATCTTCTTACTTATCCGAGATGATAAGGAGATTCACAAACCTTCAAATAAAGGTTTAACTTCAAATTTACGATCTTATAGAATTAAAAAACTTATATTATTAGTGTCTTTCTCTAGTTATACACTGAGGTATAAACATAAACCTTTGGTCTACACCTTGAAACTTTATAGAGCATTGTCTAAAGATACTACAATTTATTACGGATACTACAATTTATAAAGAAAGCAACTCAATACTGAAACTACAACTGGTAGAGAAAACAATTTATTATCTATATAGACTTATCCAACAAATGGTAAAGAAGATTATCATTAGGGGCTCCCGTCCCTGTATGAATGTCCACCAGCTTCTGACAAGTATGCGGATTTGCATCCGAGTCCGAGTCCGAGTCTTCAACCATTACACCACCAATCAACCAACCAAATCACCAAAATTACCAAAAAACCACCCAAATTACCAAAATTACCAAAATCACCGATAACCACCAAAATCAGCAAACAATAAAGAAATAAAGAAATAAAGAACAAATATTGTGGAAGTTTGATTCCACTTCTGTATTATTTGTTTTTCACTGGCTCAACATTAATCCTGAGCCAGCTACTTGTTGCATGTTTTTTCATGTCAACTTTTCGATTTTTCCACAATTTTTCTAATAATCTTGATAATCTGGACTTGTAGTTCTGTTGCCACCTTCTATCAAAAGAGTGCGTCCACCCTAATGACAGCCGGGAGGACAAGAGTCCTTATTCCAAAGAGCAATGTTAGTTTAAAGAACTGTCAAGCTAACGAGAACCAAAATCACCAAAAATTTGCAGCCAAAATCTCAACCTTCACCAGCACCAAAATCACCACAGGAGTGATTTTAGAGAGGAAAGGGGTGAGAGAAAAAGAAAAAAGAGAAAGAGAGGGATTGTGGACCTTCATTCCACATTCATAGTTTTTTTTGTTTTTTGTTTTATGTTTTTATAATTTTTTTAATCCTCACCAACATCCACTTCAGAGACTACCAAAACTTAAGAAGAAAGTAACTTAGACTCTTCAATCTGGCAACACAACCACTGATCAAACTCTTGATATTCTCTGTTATAATAATAAAGAGAAGTCAAGGGAGATCTGAATAAAATCCGGTTAACATCATCTTTGATAACTTGAGGATGAATTCCTTCATAAAATTGATTGTTACAGAACAGTATTGCTTCACGAAGTTCTTCCAATTCGGATTTAGTCAACTCACGATTAAGGAATTGAACTGATTTACATTCTTCC
>Ga0065704_10000217_pt1 | contig 101781 bp, 88 predicted proteins | sample SwiRhicommuniRL2_FD_59091 | JGI IMG/M metagenome (GOLD analysis project Ga0065704, IMG submission 59091) | Switchgrass rhizosphere bacterial communities from Rose Lake, Michigan, USA - RL2 v2 (version 2) | ecosystem: Host-associated > Plants > Roots > Rhizosphere > Soil | place: East Lansing, MI | reverse complement strand
AATAAAAATACAGCTTTGGTATTGGCAAAGATTTTTGGAGTAAGCAAGCTACCTGCTGCCTGGACAGGGGTTGTACCAAATGCGATATTTAAGTAGGAATATCTTCTCTGTTACCTTCCTATCCTTCAGCCATGGTTTAGCTCTCCTTGAGGCTTGCTTCAGTATCAACTTCGATGAAGCAAGTCTGAAGCATTCCTCAAGTACAGCTGAGGCAGAGCAAGGGCATTACTATCGTGTGCTATTGACATAGGGTCCCCAATAAGGCTATACTCTTTTAAAATATTTCTTTATTTAGAATAATTATAAATAATGAAAAATTGTTATACCTTTGGTGCAGATCAGCGCCCCGCTGATCTTAGTTTAGTTAGTTAATTTGATAATGTATCAAGTCCTGGTTACCCATGTTAATGGGCATGGGTAATTCAGGCACAAACAAGTAACATGTGCCAGACAAGAGTATTAACAACCAGAGGAAAAACAGTCATCAGCTGCTGCGCTGGATGCAAGATGTATTACATATGGCACCACAACCTTGTGCTCAATTTCCCGGCAATAGGATTTACTTCCTTTAAAGAAGTTGTTGACACGATCTGTTTTGAAAGCAATTCATTGCCTTTCCCTGATGGAGAAGACCGAATAATTTTACATACTCCAAATGATGATATCAGTTTTACTTTTGATCCAGAAGAGCTGGAAGACTTTAGGGCAGCACTTTCAGAAGCAACATATATGAATGAAGTTTATATGTTGATGGAAAGAGATACAGGACATTAACCATGTTATTCTCTGCTTAACACCTGATTTTTCAGAAGAGAAGGAACCAATCCGTATTTCTTTTTAAAAGCAAAGGAGAAATGCGACAAGTCCTCGAATCCAAGATCAATATAAATATCAGTAGGTTTCTTTCCCTTTCTTTCTATCAGAAAGTAAGCTTCTTCCAGGCGTTTCTTAACCAGCCATCGGCTAGGCGTGTCATGGAAAATATCTTTAAAATCCCTTTTAAATGCAGATACACTTCTTCCTGTAAGGTAAGCAAAACGTTCAATGCTTACATTGAATTTATAATTGCGATTCATAAATTCTTCGAGGTTTATTTTTTCCGGATGTCCAAAATCAAAGAAAATAGGATACAACTCAGGTTGCTTTTGCAAAAGGATCAATAGAAGTTCTTCTCTTTTGATATTGGAAAATTTCTCGTCTATTTTACCCTCATCATTGTAATAAGCAGAAAGTGAACTGATGAAATTGGTGATCATAGAATCCTTTTTTAAAAGGATAAAGGCATCTTCTTCCTCAGAAGTACTTATTTTGATTTGGTGCTTATCCTGAAAGGTTTTCAGGAAAGCTTTGTCAAAAATCACCACTACTTTCTCAAAGTCTCCATTGTATTTTTGCTTGTGATACCTGGCCAGATGATTTTTTTTGACAATGCAAGATTCTCCTGATTTCAGTTCATATTTTTTACTGCCGTCGTATCCTGTTATCAAACCTTTGGCCAAAAACAAAAAGAAATGCTCAGGGACGAACTGTTCGGGAGATATCTCCGGGCCGAGGTAGCAGGATTTGATTTCAGTATAGCGCATGGCCTTATCTTTTATGGTTTACTAATTTACACCTTTCCACCATTCTGGAAAAACTTGTGTGGTATCGTTTAGCTCTACCATTTCACCAATAACCGGTGTAACCAAGGGTAAGTGCTGTATTTTGGCTAGTTCTGTAACTTTGATAAGAGGCTCGTCCCATGAGTGCATTGCCAGGGTAAATTTAGAAGAGTGCACCGGAAACAGTCTTTTAGCTTTTAAATCTTCTGCGGCCTGCAGCACCTGTTCTGGCAGCATATGGATTGCCTTCCAGGCTACGTTGTATTGCCCATTCTCTAATATCGCAAGATCAATTGGCCCAAACTGTTTACCAATTTCTGCAAAGTGTGTGTCATAACCGCTGTCTCCGCCAATATAGATTTTTGTGCCTGGTGTTTGCAGCACATAAGACATCCACAATGTATTATTTCTTGTAAAACCTCTGCCCGAAAAATGTCTTGCAGGGGTGGTGTGTACTTTAAATCCAACATCCAATGATATGCTGTTGTTCCAGTCACTTTCAATGATTTTATCAGCAGCATATCCCCAATGTTCGAAATGAGCACCTACACCAAGTCCGCAGATAACTGTTTTTACTTTATCTTTTAGCTTGGTAATTGTTTCGTAGTCCAGGTGATCATAGTGGTCATGACTGATCAGCAGGTAGTCAATAGGAGGCAGATCATCAACCGTATATCGGTCTGTACCTTTATAGGCTTTTACTGTCCATGGCACTGGAGATGCGCTGCCACTTAAAACAGGATCTACCAGAAAGCGCTTCCCGTCTATCTGCATGAAATAAGAGGAGTGACCAAACCACACCAGGACGTTTGAATCGGGAGGAAGGCTGTGCAAATCGGTTTTTTTAGAAGGTATGATTGCAGTGGGACTTCTTCTGGGATGGTCGCCGAACAACTGGTCGTAAAGGATACCGCTAATGCTGTAGCCTTCGGTAAGGTCGGGTGTATGATGAGTATTCTGAAATTTGCCGTCCTTATAACGAGGCGAATTTTTTATCAGTTCCAATCGCTGGGCGGCAGGAGCCTGCCCAAATTTTGCCTGACGGATATAAAAAAAAGTAGCGATGGTTAAAAGCATCGCTGTGCTAAGCAGGATAATCATAGTTCGTTTAATTATTTTTAAAAACCGTTTCATACGGGTTAGTGATTTAGGTTTAAGTAATGATGAGGCTTTAATGTTTATGATGCAAATTCCACCAAACTTTTGGCCGTTGCTAATATGGCTTCCTGGTTACTGCGGGGTGTCCATCCTAATAGGGTTCTGGCCTTTTCATTACTTGCATTGCGGTAAATGCCCACCAGAGGAGCAATGGCTTTTGCTTGTGCATTAAATAACGCGGCAATGCGGATCGACCAGTTTGGGATTGTTTTGGTGGATGCGTTTGCAGCTGCCTCAGGCATTTCATTTTTAAGGAAATCTGCTATTTCTAAAAGTGACATTGTACCGCCGCTTAAGGCCAAAAATCGTTGTCCTTTTGCCTGGGGATTGGTCATTGCCCGGATGTGCAGATCAGCAACATCACGCACGTCTACAATACCGAGGCTGATGTTAGGCAGCGCTTTCATGCTACCATCCATTACTTTTTGTAGCAACTCAAAACCACTGGACAGGTCTTTAGTGAAGGAAGGACCAAAAATACCCATCGGATTGATCACTGACAATTCAAGACTACCACCTTCCTGTTCCATAAAATCCCAGGCTGCTCTTTCGGCCAATACTTTTGATTTGTTATAAGCAGAGAGCCCTTTCTCATTTGGGTCTGTCCAGCTTTCTTCTGTAATCAAAGTAGTTTTATCCTTATGACTATAGCCAACTGCCCCAAAATTCGACGTCATAACAACGCGCTTAGCACCTGCATCTCTTGCTGCTTTAAGTACGCGTATAGTTCCGTCAACTGCGGGACGTATCATTTCGTCTTCATGCCTTGGCAGTTTTAAGAAAATGGGAGAAGCTACATGCAAAACGTAGTCACAATCTTTTACAGCCGTGCACCAATTGTCATCACTGGTGAGATCTGCTTTTACAAAAGAAAGATTACTGAAGTCAGTGATTCCGCCTTTTTTAAGCATGGCTATCACTTTATCCTGTTTATTTAAATCGCGCAGGGTGGTTCTTACCAGGTAGTCTTTATCCAATAATTGCTGGATGCAATGAACAGCGACAAAGCCTGATCCGCCTGTTACCAATACTGTATGAATTGAATTTGTCATTTGCTTTCAAATTGATAGCACAAAATTGCAGATTAAAGAGCAATCTTGTTTTGTTGAAAAGTCCAATTTCACTTTGTTGAAAGGTTCAGTTTATTTTGGTTGCAAGGTTAGTACCAAACTGGATGAAATGATTTGAACAGCTTTGGTTATTTCCGGCAAAGTTAATGAAGCAAACCCAAATCGAATGGCATTATAGCTGACTCCATTGTTATCAAATAACTTCCCATTATTCATATAAAGACCCTGCCTGGCTGCTTTAATTGAGATCTGTTCAATAGGATAGTTAGGATCAAATTTAACCCAAATGGCCATACCTCCATCGGGTTTTTCGTAACTAACTATACCTTTCAGGTAAGTGTCCAACATCTTGATTAAATGATCCCTTCTTTCCTTGTAAATCTTATTGTTCTTTTTGAGGTATCTGTTAATATCACCATTTTCGATAAGTGCAGCCAGACTATCTTCCATAATATGGTCTCCTTTCAAATCGATAAGTCTTCTGATATGAACCGCGTGGGCAATAAAATCTGCTGAGGCGATCATGAAACCAATTCGTATAGATGTGGAAAGAGATTTGGAAAAGGAGCCAATATAAACCACCCGATTTTGATGATTTCCGGAGGCAAGGGGCAGGTACGGAGAGGAGCTGTAGTGAAAATCATAATCGTAATCATCCTCTACAATTGTAAAGTTATGTTCTTCAGCTAATTCCAGTATACGCATACGCCGTTGCGGGCTTAAAGTTACTGTGGTAGGATGATGATGGTGGGGAACGAGGTACAGCATCCGTATGTTTAACTTCTGGCAGGCTGTAGCTATCAAATCTGTATTTATTCCATCCTGATCTACAGTCATACGAATTACATTGGCTCCTAAAGATTCGAAAACCTGGTTAGCAACAAAATAGCCCGGTTCTCCTACAATTACATTATCGCCGGGTTTTAACAATAAGCTTGCTGCTATATAAATACTCATTTGAGCGCCATGAGTCATCATGATGTTTGATGCCTGGGCTTGCAACCCCCTGGTTTGCGCCATATGGCTTATCATTGTTTCTCTTAGGTTAAACGAGCCTGCGGCCAGCGTTGCCGAAACCCGTTTAAATGTTTGGACCTTTTTAAGACGGCTCCTGTATTCCCTGTTTAGCAGGTCCATTGGCGCTAGCCGCATATCTGGGTGGCCATCGTCTATTATTAATTCATGCACCATGGTATCACTAGCCAAAGGAATCACTCCATATTGGTTTGTTTTATAAAAGGGGCTGGGCATTGAACTTTCATATGCAAAACCTGCTTTCTGCTGGTCCCATTGCTGTGGCTGTACTTCTGGAAGATTAGGAACCACAATAAACCCTTTCCGTGGTATCACAGTGATCCATCCCTGAGCGCTTAATTCGTTATATGCAGCAATAATTGTTTTACGGTGAACAACAACCATTCTAGCCAGTTCGCGCGTACCAGGCAGATAAGACCCTGACTTTACAATTCCATTTTTTATCAGCATAAGTATTTGGTTTGCAATCTGCTGATAAACGGACACGCTTAGTGTTTTATCGATTGTTATAAGGGTATCAAATGGCAACATCTGGACTACTTAACTTCTTGTTTCTGGATGATAAAGATAGTCCTTTAATAATATACTTTTGAATATCAATTTTATTAAATATGAACATTACCTACAAAACAAATGTGTTACCATTATTAGAAGAAATCATCAGTGTATACGACAGTTCTGGTCTCAACCGTCCTACAGCAGATAAAAACAGGATAGCAGAGATGTATAAACATTCTAACCTTGTGGTTACGGCCTGGCATGATGATCAGCTAGTTGGCATTGCCCGATCATTAACTGATTTTTGTCACTGTTGCTATCTTGCTGACCTGGCCGTAAGTGCAACTTATCAAAAATCGGGTATTGGCAAAGAATTGGTAAAACTTACAAAAGCTACAATTGGCGATAAGAGTATGCTTTTACTACTTGCAGCACCAACGGCTATTGAGTATTATCCAAAAATCGGTATGGATGTGGTGAACAATGGCTTTATCATTAACCGCGTAAAATAGACGAGAAAAAGGCAAATGGAAAACAACATACTAGTTGGAAACTACGTGAGGTTAGAGCCTCTGGGACTTTTTCATTTAGAAGGATTAACTAAGGCCGCAGCAGGAAATGAGCAGCTATTTAAGTGGACTGTTGTGCCTCAGGGAAAAAATGCAATGACCAGGTATATTAAAACGGCACTTGAGCAGCGCGATAGGGGAACAGCGATGCCTTTTGTCATCGTCGGCAATGAAGACGGTATTATAAAAGGATCCACACGTTTTTGGAATATTGCCTACTGGCAGTGGCCTGAACATACGTGTGGATATGGAAGAATTGCTCCCGATGTTTGCGAAATAGGGTATACATGGCTCACCGGGTCTGCTACCAGAACAGGTATAAATACGGAAGCTAAATTCTTGATGCTCAAATACGCTTTTGAGCACTGGAAAGTATGGCGGGTTAATTTCACGACTGATGTACGTAATGAACGATCAAGAGCGGCTATTGAACGTCTGGGTGCTAAATTTGAAGGGATAATTCGTGCTGAACGAATGGGAGCAGATTTTACCATAAGGGATTCTGCTCGTTTTTCTATAATCTCGGACGAATGGCCTGATGTAAAGGAGCTGCTCCAAGGATATATGTTAATGAATAATTAACACGCAATTAATCAAAGAATAATTTCCGGACTCTAGAACATCCAATAAAAAGGTCAGCTATTTTTGATAGCTGACCTTTTTATTTTATTCTCATGCAGGATTTTCATTAAGCATATACTACTTCAAATCCTCCATACATCGCCATTTCGGCGGAATGATTAACTGTGAGCTTCAATTTCATTCTTTCAATTAGCTCCTTGGCAAAAGTAATGCTTCGGTGCAGGTCACTATTTCCTCTGATTTCAATCCCTCTGGTCAACATTTTAAATTTATTAGGTTCAAATTTTTCTATGAACTTTTGAAGGTCTGTTTTGGTCTCTGTTTTTCGCATAAATCTTACGTTTAAATGTATTCTAAAAGCCAAAATGATCGAAATTGTTTGGTGCATTTTTTAAACATTCTTTATGTTTTACACATTCTGGACCGCGGCATCTCAGTAATCAACTGATAACCAAGAATAAGTATCAAAAATATTTTTATTCTGACGTGAAAATACAAAAAGAGCTTTAATGACAAAATAAGCTCAGAAACTGACAACATTAAGATAGAATAATGATATAAAAAGTGGCTTATTTGTCTTACCAAATATAAGAACGGCTAAAATGAGAATGATTATTTACCTAATCGTACTAAGTAGTACCCTGTTTCAAAATTATTCAAATAAAGCGAGGGTAATAGGCAGAAATGCATTCAAATTAACTCCTCAAAAGGCTAAGATTCTATTTCTGGGTAATGAATTACGCATTGCAATTTAATTAACCTTTAAATCTATAAATCTCTAACCAAAAAAATCATGCACAGAAAACTACTTAAGGTATTCCATGGAATTGGAATCCAGGCTAAGGGTATACGTTGGTACCCTGAACCAAAATTAAAATTTCTATTGGCAATGATGGCCCTTTTTACATCGGCAAATGCCTTCTCTCAAATCATGATATCTGGTAAGGTCACCGATGACGAAAATAAACCTTTAGTTTCCGTAACGGTCACTTTAAAAGGGGGCAATTCGGGTACCCAGACCGACGCTAATGGAAATTATACTATAAATGTGCCTACACCAAGTTCAATACTTACTTTTCGATACATTGGATTTAAAAATCAGGAATTCACGGTAAACGATCGCAAAGTTATTAATGTCCGTATGGTTGCTGCTGGTGGAGAAGACCTGGATGAAGTCGTTGTTGTTGCTTATGGTACACAAAAGAAAGCAACTGTGTCTGGAGCGATCAGCACGTTACAGGCCTCAGATATTGTCCGATCGCCTTCTGTAGCTGCTACAAGTGCTTTAGCGGGTAAAATTCCTGGTGTAACCGCACGTACCACAGATGCCCGACCGGGAAATGGGGCCAATTTACAGATCAGAAACCTCGGAAACCCCTTGTATGTTATAGATGGAGTAGCATATAGCACCAGTAATGGTAGTGATGGGTTTGGCTTTAATACAGGTATTTCTGGGGTTAATGCATTTAACCAGCTAGGAATAGATGATATTGAGAGCATAACCGTGCTTAAAGATGCCTCTGCTTCTATATATGGTTTGGCGGCGGGAAATGGTGTGGTATTGGTAACGACTAAAAAGGGAAGAAGAGGTGATAAGCCTTCCTTCGGACTTTCCAGCTATTATGGTTTTCAAAATTTCTCCCGTTATCCATATCCTGGAAATGCAGGACAATACGTAAGAGGCCGTTTAGAATCTGAACAAAATCTTGGCCGTAATCCGGCAGACCTCTATTCTCCACAAGAATTGGCCAAATGGGAAGCAGGAACAGAACCCGGCTATCAAAATAACGATTATTATGCTTTTATTGTAAGGGACAACGTTCCGCAACAATTTATAACAGCAAATGCTTCAGGCGGCTCTGATAAATCCACCTATTATTTATCCCTGGGTCATATTAATCAGGAAGCTGCACTTAAAGATTTCAATTTTAACCGCACAAACCTTCAGGCTAATATTTCCAGTACTGTCTTAAAAGGTTTTACCGTTGGTGCCCAAATTAGTGGCAGGATAGAAAACAGGCATAATGTAGGGGTTCCGGGATTGGACGATTACTTTAACCCTTTACTTAGTATTGGCAGTATGTGGCCTACAGAAACCGCCTATGCTAACAACAACCCTTTGTATATTAACCAAACGCACAATGTAAACGTTAACCCGGCAACTTATTCAAAGGATATAACCGGTTATATTGACAACATTACCCGAGGAGCCGGTGCGAAATTAAATGCACAGTACGAATTTGGTTTTGGCTTAACTGCAAAGGCATTGTATTCATATGATTATAGTAATGAAGACTTTGATGGGTTTGAATATACCTATCCTGCATATATTTATGATGCGGCTACTGATACCTACAATGACAGAGCCCCAAATGGTGCATTATATGGCAACCAAAACCCATGGAGAGAAAGGCATAAAAGAAATATCGTAGCCACGTTTGCACAGTTTCAATTAAACTATACCAAGCAAATAAAAGATCATTCCATAGCGGCTTTAGTTGCTTTTGAACGCAAAGATGCTACTAATGATTACCTGGCATTACACTCTGTTCCGCCAAACAATATTATTCCTACACAGGTATTTGCTGATTTGGATTACATAGGTGATTCACATTATGAAGAGGCTTTTGAAGGATATGCCATGAGGTTAAATTACGATTATAAGAAAAAATACCTTATTGAAGCCGTTGGCAGATATGATGGTTCATTTCTTTATCGTTCTGGCAGTCGTTTCGGATTTTTTCCTGGCGTGTCTGTAGGCTGGCGTATTTCGGAAGAAGGTTTTTTTAAGAAGATCTTTTCTAAAAGCATTAATGACTTAAAATTCAGAGCCTCTTATGGCGAAACCGGAACATCTTTACAAGATGGTGGTGGTAATTATTATTCGCCAAATCCTTTTGCGTATTTGGGCGGGTATAATGTTAATGCCGGAAATGCTGTATTTGATGGTACGTTTTATAATGGTGTAGCACCAAGAGGATTGCCTACTACCGTTATTTCATGGTTAACCAATAAAACATCGAACGTAGGTGTGGACTTTACCATATTCAAACATTTCACAGGACAGTTTGATCTATTCAGGCGTAAACGTTCTGGCTTTCCTGCGCCACGCTATGATGTAGTATTGCCAAACGAGGTAGGGTATAGTTTGCCACCAGAAAATTTAAATTCAGATGTTACCCAGGGATTTGATGGTTTAATTACCTATAGTAGCTCAATTGGTAAGGTGGATTTTTCAATCGGCGGTAATGCAACATTCGGCAGAACTAAAGATGATTATATATACAAACCACGTTTTGGAAATTCTTACGATCAGTACAGAAATGATAGAACTGGCCGTTGGCAAAATGTGAACTGGGGCCATCATATTTTAGGAAGGTTCCAATCTGAACAACAAATTAATGACTACCCGGTTAACATAGACGGACAAGGTAACAGAACGCTTTTACCCGGTGATTTAATTTATGAGGATTTAAATGGTGATGGAATTATCAACGCCATGGACATAAAACCAATTGGGTATGCAGAAGGGGCTTTGCCTTATTTTAATTACGGCATAAACGGCCGGGTTACCTGGAAAGGTATTTCACTTGCATTTGATCTGATGGGCGCGGGGATGCAGACCTACTTTAGAGATTGGGAATTGAAATTTCCATTTCAAAATAATGGAAACTCACCTGCTTATATGCTAACAGATCGCTGGCACAGAGCAGATCCATATAACCCTAATAGTCAATGGATCCCAGGAACATATCCTGCATTAAGGAAGGACAACACTGGACTATCTGTGTTTACCAGTCCGCTTAGTGGCAATAACCGAAATGATTTCTGGACGACCAATATTCGTTATCTGAGGCTGAAAAACCTGGAATTGGGTTATTCTTTCTCAAAAACCCTATTGCAAAAGGTAAATATCTCCGCCTTAAGAATCTATGTTAATGGCTCAAATCTGTTTTCTTTCGACAATGTAAAGGAATATGAAATTGATCCTGAGATTTCAGCGGGTAATGGATTGGTTTATCCTCAACAAAAGATCTATACACTAGGGCTTAATTTAACACTATAGCATCATGAAAAACATATCAAAATATATAATATTCAGCTTAGTTCTCCTGCTAAGTTTTAGCTCCTGTAAAAAGAATTTCTTGGAAAGGGAGCCAACTACGATTGTCACTGACGATCAATTATGGAAAGATCCAAAACTAATAATAGGACTACTTGCAAATTATTATAACCGGATTCCTACTGACATGGGTTTAACCGATCAGGCAGGTTCACAATGGAGAAATATGGCTGATTATGATGATGCTATGTGGTCGGGATTTTCCAATGAAGAGGGACGGAACAATATTGTGAGCTACGACAGAGGCCGTTGGAGGCTATACGATTATGGCTTTGTTCGAGATCTAAATCTAGCTATAGAGAATGTAGATAAATTTGGTGCTGCAACGCTTAGTGAGGTTCAAAGAACCCAATTGAAAGCAGAATTCAGATTTATCAGAGCTTATCTTTATTTCGAAATGGTAAAAAGGATGGGGGGGGTACCATTAATTACCACTCAATTAATCTACAATTTTGAAGGAGATCCTACCTACCTGCAACAACCCCGTGCAAAAGAGGCAGAAGTATATGATTTCATTGCTTCTGAGCTTGATGCAGTTAAAAATGATATCGCTAATGATGGCAGTAAAGGGAGGGCAAATAAATACACATGCATGGCACTGAAAAGCAGAGCCATGTTATATGCTGGCTCAATTGCCAAATATAATGCCTTGCTAACCCCAACTATAACTACAACCGGAGGAGAGGTGGGTATACCAGCATCCAGAGCTGATGAGTACTTTCAAAAATCATTAGAAGCTTCTAAGGAAGTCATAGCGGGTCCATATGCCTTATACACAAGCAACCCGAATCTGGGCGAGAACTTTTATGAAGCTGTTGTAAAGAAAACAAATAATCCAGAGGTGATCTTTGTACGTGATTTCCTGACAACTAAAGCTAAAAAACACGGATTTACGTACGATAACATTGCCCGGGGCATACGAGAAGACAACTTAAGTTCGTCCAACATTACGCCTTCATTAAATCTGGTGGAAAATTATGAATATCTCGATGGGTCCGAGGGGAAACTTAAAACCAGAAATGCCGGCAACACTGATTATATCTATTATGATCATACCACCGATATATTTGCCGGTAAAGATGCAAGGCTATATGGAACAATAATTTTCCCCGGCGCACCATTTAAAGGTTTAACAGTTGATATGCAGGCTGGCGTTATGGTATGGAATGCTGCAACAAATTCATATCAAACAGTTGAAGGCCCTGATCTTGGAACAAACTATACAGATAACAAACCACTAATAGCTGCTTCTGGCCCTCATAGGTCTATACAAGAGGTATCAAACACAGGCTTCTATCTTCGCAAGTATATAGATGCAAATGGCGGAGCCTCTACAAGGGGGATTCAAAGTGACGTTTGGTGGGTATGGTTCCGTTTAGGAGAGATATATCTGAATGCGTCTGAAGCCGCATTTGAACTCGGACAAACAAACGATGCCTTAACCTATGCAAATTTAATTCGGCAGCGTGCTGGTTTCGGTGCAAATAGCCTGACAAGCGCAACCTTAACCATTAGTAAAATCAGAAATGAGCGTAGAAACGAATTGGCGTTTGAGGATCATCGTTTATGGGATTTAAAGCGCTGGAGACAGGCAGATAAAGTTTGGACCGGTAATTCAGATAGTCCTGATGCAGTAGTATCAGCCTTATATCCATACCGCGTAATTCGTCCTGGAGATGCAGCCCGCGATGGGAAATATATATTTGTTAAAATGACAGCTCCCAGATTTAGATCGCCAAGGTTTTTTCAAATTTTTAATTACTACTCATCTTTTGATCAGAATGTAATAAACAACAATCCTAAAATTGTTCAAAATCCATTTAATTAATCAGGTTATGAAAATGAAAGCATATATATATTCATTGTTGTTTATCCTTGCAGCAGGGATTGCAGGATGTAAGAAAGATAATTACACCGCACCAAAATCATTACTTACAGGTAGGGTGGTGTATGAAGGTCAGGCCATTGGCGTCAGATCAAATGGCGTACAGCTGGAATTATGGCAACACGGCTATGATTTCTTTACAAAAATTCCAGTTTATGTTGCACAAGATGGTACTTTTTCTGCCTTACTTTTTGATGGCAATTATAAATTAACCAGATTAAGAGGAGTAGGGCCATGGATTAACAATACGGATTCAATTGACGTTAAAGTAAGCGGCAATACAATTGTTGATGTTCCTGTAACGCCTTATACATTTGTTAAAACCGTTTCATATCAGAGAGCTGGTACAACGGTAACAGCTACAGTAAATTTACAAACTGTAAACACTACGAATTTGCTCGAATCGGTCAAATTATATGTCTTCAAAACAGCCCTTATTGATGATGCTAATCAAAGTGCTGTTACTACAATTGCTGCTTCGGCTATTCCAAATATTAATCAGCCACTTACAATGAATATTGTGATTCCGGCTTCATTATCAATTGCTGATGCGGTATATGTTCGGGTAGGTGTAAAAACAGCAGGAGTTGGGGAACTTGCCTATTCAATGGCAGAAAAAATCCAGCTTAAATAATTATAATTAGTAAAAAGTAGCGTCCTAATACGTCGCTACTTTTTACTTCAACTTTATGTTATGACAATGTCTTGTGATGACTTCCCTTTTGTACTAATTTCTTATAATCTTCCAGAAGTGAAATGTATTTTTCCATCCAGTAATAAACAGAATCTGAGTGATTTAACGAAGATTCATCTTTGTAAACAGAGAACCCACCCAAATCCATATAGTCACTTTGAAAATCGGCTGAAAAATCATGATTAATGGCTTTTCCTATCTCGATGATTACATCGGTATGCAACTTTCGTTGTTTAAACCAGTTATATAGCGTCCTTCTATTAACGTGCATACGTCTGGAAAGGTCACTAATGTTTACATTTTGTCTCCGTACTGCGAGTTCAATAATTTCTCCTGCATTATGTTCCATAACATCGTTTTTAGATAAGTCAGACTAAACGCTAGGGACGTTTTAATGGAAGGAGCCTAAATGTTTTGGGAAACGGGTTGAGATAGTTAGAGCGGCAATATGAAAGAATTAGGCATCTTTGAATCAAAAGTATCGAATGAACAGACACGCAGGCAACCTGTTGATTGTCAAAAACTCCCTTTTGATGTTCAAATTTCCACAACAGTAATTAGGATTATTTGTTTTATGTGGACAATCTAAACATTCCTATCTCAAAGTTGTTAACCAGAAAGTTAAAGATTAAAATACATGCATTATGAAATCTATTTGGAAAGGCGCTATTGGGTTTGGCTTGGTTAATATCCCTGTTAAGCTATACTCGGCCGTACAGAACAGCAATCTTGATTTCGATATGCTGGATGAAAGAGATCATGCCAGGATAAAATATAAACGAGTTAATGAAAATACCGGTAAAGAAGTTCCTTATGAAAAAATAGTAAAGGGGTATCAGCTTGATGAAAAATATATTGTACTTAATGACAAAGATTTTGAGGAGGCTAGTCCGGAAAAGACCAAGGTCGTTGAGCTGGAGCGTTTTGTTGATATCAGTGAAATCAATCCCATTTATTACGAAACCTCATACTATACACAGCCTGAAAACCAGGGAAAAAAAGCATATGCCTTACTTCTACGTGCACTTGTTAAATCAAAAAAGGTAGGAGTAGCCCGTTTCGTATTCAGAAATACGGAGAACCTATGCGTTATCCATCCCATGGATGAGGTACTGGTTATTACTAAAATCCGGTTCGAGGAAGAAATTAGAAGCACAACAGAAGTTAAGCTTAAGGGAGAAAAAACGATAAGCAGCAAAGAGTTGGAGATTGGTATGGCTTTAATAGCTCAATATAGTGGTGACTTTGACATCAGTTCATTTAAGGATGAACATCGGGTTGAACTTTTAGCTATTATAAAAGCAAAAGCTAAGGGAAAACAACCTATTATTAAGAAAATGCAGCCTAAAACAGCTAGTAGCGATGATCTTTACAGCCAATTAATGGAAAGCCTTACTAAGAAAAAAAGAGCCTAGTTAATAATAAGTTATGGAGGAAACTAAAAAAGTAATTAAGGAAAACGGACTGGTATACATTACTGATACCATGCCCGGAATTTATAGAAAAGGGGAGTCGGGTAAATTTTATTATGAAGATAAGGATGGCAACAGAATTACAGATGAAAATCAATTACAACGAATAAAATCACTTGTTTTACCTCCAGCCTGGACATCAGTTTGGATAAGTCCTAAATCTAATGGTTATTTGCAGGCTACGGGTATTGATGCAGCTAATAGGAAACAATATAGGTATCATAGTAAATGGACCAAAAGACGATCTGAACATAAGTATTTTAGGCTGCTGGAATTTGGCAAGGCATTGCCTGAAGCCAGGAAAAAGATTAAAAGAGATTTAAAACGTAAGCACCTCGATGAACAAAAAGTGCTTGCTATTTGTGTTGATCTATTACAAAAGACATTATTGAGAGTGGGTGGAAAAAGTTATATGCAGAAATATGGCAGTTTCGGTTTAAGTACCCTGAAAGATAAGCACGTTAAAATTAAAGGGAACTCATTACATTTAAGTTTTGTAGGCAAGAAAGGGGTAAGGCATACAATGGCTTTAACAGACCGACATTTATCAAGGCTTGTAAAAAAGTGCAGAGATATCCCCGGACAGGAACTTTTTCAATTTTATACTGACGATGGGATGCGTAGAAGTATTGAGTCGGGCCAAATCAATCAATACATTAAAGAAATTACTGGCAATGATTTTACTGCCAAGGATTTTAGGACCTGGGGCGGAACTTTGGAAGCGTTGAGGCAGTTTGCAACTTGTCTGAAAACTCAGGAGGGTTGTTCTAAAGCGAAAACTGAAATACAAGTTTTAGATTCTGTTGCTAAAAAATTGGGAAACACCAGAGCTGTTTGCAAAAGTTCATATGTATATCCTTTACTTCTGGAAGCACATAAAAATGATGCACTTCATAAGTGGTTAAAGCGGGTAAGCATATTAGCTAATCCAACAAATAAGCTATTGGAAAAGGATGAGAAAGTTTTATTGTCTTTCCTTAAATATTCAAAAGAACAGAATTAGCTGAAATAAGCAAAACATCAGGCAACCATTTACAAATAGTTGCGTATTAGATAGTGAAGCGATGATGACAGGACAAATTCCAAACGCTCATCAAACTTATCGCCCTCTGCTGTACTGTCAATCGGAGTAATTAATTAATCATTTAAATTACTTACTATGAAAACTTATTCTGTAAAATTCTTTTCTGCCATACTTGCTATGGCAGCCATCCTGCTGGTTCTTTATTCAGGGTGTAAAAAGAAAAGCAACGGACCTGATGTTACCTACAGAACTTATACAGCTATGGTCCAGTTAAATGGCTCTAATGAAGTTCCGGTAGTTACAACAACTGGAACAGGCACGGCAAACATCACTTATAATGAACAGTCCAAAACGATTGCTTATACCATTACATGGCAGCTTGGATCTGCTGCTGCAACAACGACAGGAATGCACTTTCACGGTGCAGAAAATGGATCAAACTTAACCAGTTCACCAATTGTAATTGAAATACCTGGCTTTACCACTGCCAGCTCAGGTACTCTTACAGGAACTACCAGAGTATTGAACGCTGCAGAGATCAGTCAGCTTTTATCAGGAAAATGGTATGTTAATATCCATAGTTCAGATTTTACAAGTGGCGAGATAAGAGGCAACATTGTTCTGGTTGCCGCAAGTACGGGCAATGGAGGAAACAATGGCGGTGGAGGTGGATACTAAAAAAAGAAACTGCCCGGAGCATAATCAGGGCAGTTTCTTTTTTAAAATTGAAGAACTTTCCCTAATTCATATCAGGCATCTATCCCATCAGACAGCTGCCCTGAATATGTTCCTTAAGATATTGCACTGTTACGATAGCATGTTATGGGTTGAATCCTTTCTAACCAACCGTTTATAATCCTCAAGTAAGGCTATGTATTTTTCCATCCAATAATAGACGGAATCAGGATGTTCAGAATTAGAGTCCTTTTTAAAAGACCTTAGATCCTCATTATGATTTAATTGTTTTAATTCTCCTTCAAAATCACTTGAAAAGTCATAATTGATAGCCTTACCTATTTCTAAAATTACATCTGTATGCAATTTCTTTTGTCTAAACCAATTATACAAGGTCCTTCTGTTTACATTTAAGCGCTTGGATAATTCGCTAATATTCACATTTTGTCGTCGAACAGCTAGTTCAACGATTTCTCCTGCGTTATGTTCCATAACTTTAGTCGTTTTAGATAATATTTGGTTGAACGTTAGGGACGTTTCAATATAATAGCATATGGTATTTTAAGGGTTAATAAAATCGAAGAATTAGAATTAATCGGAGCAGCGTCATGAAATTTTAGGCATCTTCTAATCAAAGATATTTAACAAAAAGAAATATATAGACCTGCTAGTAGTCAAAAAAACACTTTTAGTGTTCATGTAATCCTTATAAATGATTATAAATAACTATTTCATCACCAATTAAATATGATCAATTTTATTATATGAGTTAATTATTATCTCTACCATCAAAAATATATCCCTAATATACTATGCTATGGAAAATGTACTAAAAAGCAACTGGTATATCGTTTATACCTTTCCAAATCTCGAAAAGAAAATCTATAACGAACTTACCAAAAAGAAGATAAAAGCTTATTTGCCTTTACAAAATGTAATAAGGCAATGGAGCGATCGTAAAAAAGAAATAAAAGTGCCTATGTTTCCAAATTATGTTTTTATTAATTCAACAGAAAGGGAGCGCTTCAAACTATTAAAAATAGGAGGGGTATTAAAATTTATAACTTTTGAAGGTAAACCGGCAATGGTATCTGAGGATGAAATATCCAACATAATGAAGTTCGAAACAATGGTTTTTGAAATAGAGTCCAATCTTGTTAGTGGTGATGAAGTGATTATTGTTGACGGGCCTTTCACCGGCTTACAGGGGAAATTATTTTTTAAAAGGGGTAAGGAGCGTCTTGGCGTTCACTTAAGTTCCATAAACCAATCACTTTCAATTGAAGTTTGTTCAACTAGTTTAAGGAAGGTGATCAATAAAAATAGTTATAACTAACTATTGATGTTGGTTCACAAAGGGACTAGCTTTATGAGTATATAAATTAAATGATTTTCAGAATTTACTTAATTTATTATCAGGGTGTTATTGTGACAAACCTCTAGCGAAGCTTTACAATTTACACTGGTTAGCCTGCAAAACTTCTTTAATATGCTTCCTCTGGTTTCTTGTGTAATGCCAACCTTTAACAGGAGATATTTTATTCCGCACGCTATTAAATATTTCCACAGGCAAGAGTACCAAAATAAAGAGCTAATTATAATTGATGACGGTTCTGATTGTATCCGGGACTTGGTTCCAGAGGTTGATAATATAAAATACATAAGACTTGATCATCAAATATCTTTGGGTGCAAAACTTAATATAGCTTGTAAGCATGCCTCGGGGAGCATAATAGTTAATTGGGACGATGATGATTGGTATGCTAACTATCGGATAAAATATCAGGTAGAGGAGTTGAAAGAGCGTAATGCTGATATTTGTGGGATAAATAATTTACTTTATTACGACCTGCTAAAAAAAGAAGCCTTTCAATATAGATATCCTCCAGATCAGCGTAAATGGTTGCTGGGAAGTTCGCTTTGTTATCAGCGATCTTACTGGGAAAAAAATCAGTATAAAGATATAAATGTAGGTGTTGATGGCTTATTTGTTTGGGCTGCCTCACCCGAAAAAGTAACCGCACTTACAGATTCAAAGATGTCTGTCCACATGATACATGATCAGAACATTAGCCTGAAAAAAACTTCAGGCGATTGGTGGCACCCATACCCGGTAATGGATATAGAGCGGATAATGAACTTTGATTTAAAATATTATCCTAAACATGCTCAAACTGCTTCAGATAAATGGAATTCAAAGAATGTTAGAAAACAATTAAAGAATGTTTATGCTTGCCTGGTGCATGAAAGCTTAGATTGTGTAATTGATATGGTTCGCAATCTACATTTTCAAGACCCTTCCTCAAGTATCGTTATTTTTAACAGTAACGCCGATCTTAAATTAAACTCCTGCTCATTTCCTTTTGAAGAATTTGGAGCTGTAGTAAACCCCACTGTTATACCGGTAGCACATGGTTACCTGCACAATTTTGCGCTTGAATGTATGCAATTTGCACTCGATAATTTTTCTTTTGACATTTTAACTATTGTAGATTCCGATCAATTAAGTCTACAGCCAGCATATTCTACTTTCATGTGGGATTTCTTTTCGCAAAAAAGCAATATCGGACTTTTATCTAACCGACCTGAGCATATAACTGTAAACAATACTGACGTTTTTACCTCCATTCAGGCATTTAAAGAATATGATTTATGGAAACCACTGCTTAAAACTTTTAAAGATGGTGAAAGCAAATTTGTTCACTGGTCTTTTTGGCCCTCAACTGTATTCACTTACGATGCCGTAAAGGATCTGGTTAAGCTCTTCAAAACGAACAATATTCTTCAAAATATAATGAAGCATACAAAAATATGGGCGACAGAAGAGATCATATTGCCAACTATGGTGAGTTTGCTTGGCTATGATATTGAATTGAATCCCTGTTGCCATGACTTTGTTAAATACAAAAAAGCATATACAACACAAGAATTAGACTGTGCTTTTAATGATCCCAATGCGTTTTGGGTACATCCAATAAATCGTAATTACGACGATACGCTTAGGAAATATACCCGTAGGCATTTAAATAACTACATACAAAAACCCGAAGAAACACATAAAGAAGACGATAAACAGTCATTGTTTTTACCTGTCCAAGTTTTAAATGAAATTAAACAAATTGATGGGTGGTTAAGTGAAGGAGAAGCCGAATTGTTAATTGCTTTTGGACTAAAAGCATGCACTCAATTCCCAAATGGACATTTAGTTGAAGTTGGCAGCTATCACGGCAAAGCAACAATTCTGCTTGGAAAGCTGGCTAAGTCGGTATCAGATGGGATAAAAGTTTATTCAATTGATCCGCACAATGGAATATTAGGTTCTACAGATCAGGGATTGCAACAGTTTGAACCATCTTTAGCTCATTTCAAAAAAAATATTGAAAGAGCCAATTTATCTGAAACAGTGATGTCAATAGTTGATGAATCCAAAAATGTAAAATGGAACCACCCAATATCATTATTGTTATTAGATGGCTTACATGATTATTTAAATATTTCTAATGACTTCAGACAGTTTGCATCCTGGATAGAAATTGGAGGTTACCTCGCGTTCCATGACTTTGCTGATTACTTCCCCGACGTAATTGCATTTGCAAATGAACTTATTTCAAAAAAGAATTACCAGAAAATCCAGCTAACAGATTCCCTACTGGTTTTAAAGAAATTGAATTAAAGCATTACAGCAAAGATGGCTAATCTTAAAAAGAAAAACTTACCAGTATGGCTATATTGGGAAGGCGACCTTCCGGAATGGATTCGGGCATGCCAGAAAACAGTATTTGCACATGTAGAAAATGTACAACTGCTAACCCCTGAACGCTTTAATGAATTGCGGGATTCTGACCTCGACATCAAACTTAATGATTTATATGTAGCTCATCGGGCAGATTTTATACGGGCATTTTTGCTTAAAAAATTTGGTGGGCTATGGATTGATTCTGATTGTGTTGTTATCAAATCAATCCAGCCCTTGATGGATATTTTGAATATGTATGAGTTTATGGGGTACCGGGAACGTTCTGGAGAGGTTACAAATAATTTTATGGGAGCATCATTGAACAGTAATATTGCCTCTGGTTATTATAATCGTGTTTGCCAAATTTTACGGTCCGGACAACCAATAGAGTGGCTAACAATTGGCTCACAAGCCTTAACAGCAACCTTAAATGAGGGCAAAACCTCATGGTATGAATTAAAGGTTGAACAGATCCAGCCTATTTGCTGGAGCAATCCGGCGGCATTTTTTCAAAAGGCTAGTGATGACGTGCATCAACAAATGCTCAATCCCAATTCCTATTGTTATATGGTTTCTGCTAACATGGTTAGGGGTTATTTAGAGGAAAATCAATACCCGAATATTCTTGATGAGGATACTTTTTTTAGCTACTTATTAAGAACGTCAGAGACCAATAAGAAGACCAAATCAACCTTTGCTTAATAGATAAATGATGAATGATCTTTTAAATATTGTTTACAGGAAAGATACTGATGATGATCGTTGGGTTATTCCTGAAGTTATTAGCCAGGACATGTACTGTATTAAAAGCCGATTTGCGCACATTGAACCTTTAACTCAAAGTTATGTGATTGATTGTGGTGCTCATATTGGTGCATTTTCGATAATGTGTGCCAGGCATCTAAAAAACGTTGATGTGATTTCCTTTGAACCAAACCCCGATAGCTTCTGGTATTTAAATGAAAACGCTAAAAGGTTTGGAAAAATAAAGGCATTGAATAAGGCAGTTTCAGTAACCAACGGGACATTAAATCTTTATTCACCAGATCAAAGTGATTGGAGTGGGCGATGGACGTCGATACCAAATTCCAATGACTTTTTATCTGTTGAATCTGTTGGGTTATTTTCTTTCATCAACGAACTTGACAGGGACGTTTTCATACTGAAGTTAGATATTGAAGGTTACGAAGAATTTCTAATTGAGGCATCAAAAGAAGAGGATCTAAGAAAGATACATACGATTATTATTGAAACACATACAGATAATTTTAATCATCAGAAGTTAAAAGACTACGGGTATAATTTACTATTTAATCCGGATATCTCTGCCGCAAGGCAGTTTGTTTATTCAAAGAATTAAGATTACACTTTATTTAAACACATGTTACGCACAGCACTTGAATTTTTATCAGATGAGCTCAACGCTTATCTTAAACGCAAGGACGCCACAAACTTCGGAAATGAAGATATTGTAATGATCTCTTCACTGATGACTCCTGATGGAACATTTGCTGTTGTATCAGACGGCGGTGAGGTATCTAAAATAATTTTAACGCTGGTAAACCTGGAGGAAGATCGCGTTTCTGATGCTCAATACAACTATCGGAAAACAGATGACAAGATTCAAATAATTAATCCCCCGGTTAACCTGAATGTATTTGTTATTTTTTCTGTCTTTGCTAATAACTACTCTACCGCATTAAGACTACTATCTTACGTAATTTCATTCTTTCAAGGCAATCAGGTCTTTGATAGCGATAAGTATCCTGGGATCAATGCAAAAGTTGATAACAACAAACCATGGCAAAAGGTGGGTCGTTTGCTGGTCAATTTACATCCCATCACTTTTGAACAACAAAATAACCTTTGGGCAGCACTTGGTGCAAAGTACATGCCTAACGTAATTTATAAAATCCGAACCATGAGTTTCATTGATCTTGAACCTAAAATGGAAGCACCTCCAATTACAGAAGTTACCATTAGCGACAATTAAGTTAACCTCCAATCTTTTTGTAATGATAAAAATAAAATATAAAGCACTTTTTTCAGTGGAGTTTCCCCATACATTTTACAGTTCGGGTAAATGTCCTGATATAGCTTTGCAGCCATCTGAAGACTGTAACGTTCTTATGAAATCACTGGGATTACGTTTTCTGCCAAGTGATTTCGGCGGAAAATTATATGCAAAAGTGAATAGTCTGGATGTAGTTAGAAATCCTTTAACAGAGGGAACAAAATTTACTTTTCTACTCAAGCTGAAAAACAGTTTCTTTGAAAACATCACCGATCTAAATACCAGTAAGCCAGCTAGCAGCCGTTATTATTTCAATAACCTGAGTTCAAATCTATTAGCGGGCGAGCCACTGCTTGTTGCAAACAAAACCAAGAAAACCGTGTCTGAGGCAGATTTAATTCCCTTTGTAAGTAATGCCTTTTCTTTTGCACATGACAGTAACCTTGCAACTCAAACCGGAAAACTAGAATTTATAGACAGCGGAGAGAGTTTACAGCAGCTATTGGATAACTCCAATAACGTATATAATTTTTCTTTTGATCTTAATAAATCAACAGGAGGCCGGACGCGCTTTTTAATTGAAGGAACCGAGAAGGCATCTTTTTATTCAATCAATCCCCATGAAATTTCTGATGTATTTGGAGTAATCGAAATTTTTTACAAAAGCAATTTGAGTTCAGCCTATCAATTTCAAAATAATGATCATTCGATCAGCACAAAAAATTATAAAATTCCGTTTACAAATCGCTCAACAAAATGGAGATATATCATTACCAAACAATTTAACTCGTCGATAACAACAATAAATGTAGCTAAAACGAATGGTTCATCAATAGATTTTACATTGCTGGGAAGCTCACCACCAGGGAAATTTATTTTTACGTCCAACAATGTATTACCACTTAAACAAGATCCAATTGCGGGGATTAAATTGACAGACAGTACAAATAAAGTGATTATAGCCAATTTACCAAATCCTCCTTTAAATCTCATAAGAACAGAAGGTTCTGATACTTTCTCAGATATTTTAATCACAATCTAATTAAAAACCTACCAACATGGCAGATGTATTTAAAACCCCCGGGGTCTATATACGTGAGATCCCAACGTTTCCACCTTCCGTAGCTGAAGTGGAAACTGCTATTCCTGCATTCATCGGTTATACTGAGAAAGCAACTTTTAACGGTAAAGATCTTACGCTGTTACCCCAGCGAATTAGTTCATTGCTAGAATATGAACAATTGTTTGGTCTGGCCCAGAAGGAAACAGCATTTACTGTAACCATTACAGACACTACCAATAGTGATTCTTCAGTTGCAAGAACAATCTCAATTGATAAGGCAGCCGCAACGAGTTCAAGGTTCAAACTATATTATGGGCTGCAGATGTATTTCGCCAATGGAGGAGGTCCGTGTTACATAGTGTCAGTCGGCCAATATCCTTCTTCAGCTCCTTCTGATACTGACATTGCATCACAAAAACTGCAAGATGGTTTAGCTGCAATAGCGAAAGTTGATGAGCCTACCTTACTGCTTTTCCCGGATGGGCCTTCTTTAGATTCATCAAGCTATTATTCACTGATTAATCAGGCACTAAATCAATGTTTTCTGCTTCAGGACAGATTTACCATTATTGATGTAATACAACAAAAGGGCACGCCTAACGACATTAACAGCTCAGCGGATGATTTTAGAAATGCTGCAACCCTGGGTAGCAACCTGGATTTGATAAAATATGGAGCTGCTTATTTCCCTTATCTGGAAACTATATTAAACTATCGATTTGAAGACAATGACGTAAACGTAATTTACAAAACGGTTGTTGGAGGAGTAACAACCACCCAAACTGTCGAAACTCCTGCTAGTGATCCGGGAAATATTAGTCTGGCAAGTATCCTAAATCCGCTGTCTACTTTAAAAGAATCAATAAAAACAGGTCTGAATCTTCAGAAACCTCCTGCAACCGTACCAACATCACCTGTTACCCCACCAGCAGTTACTGGCAATACAGAGCTATATAATGTTATCAAGCTCCAGCTTCAAAAAATAACGATTGTTATGCCACCTTCATCAGCAGTTGCAGGTATTTATGCTGCTGTTGATAGTTCAAGAGGTGTTTGGAAAGCACCTGCCAATGTCTCACTATCTTATGTAAATGCGGCATCGTTAAAAATTTCTCATCAGGATCAAATGTCATTAAATGTAGATCCAACTTCAGGTAAATCAATAAATGCGATAAGGTATTTTACGGGTAAGGGAGTGATGGTATGGGGAGCCAGGACACTGGCCGGAAATGACAATGAATGGCGTTATGTCCCAGTGCGTAGGTTCTTCATTTTTGCAGAAGAATCTATCAAAAAAGGAACCGAATGGGTTGTTTTTGAGCCAAACGACGCCAATACCTGGGTGAGGGTAAGGGCCATGATCGAAAACTTCCTGATTAAACAATGGAGGGCAGGAGCGCTTGCAGGTGCTAAACCGGAACACGCATTCTTTGTTAGGGTTGGTTTAGGTGTAACTATGACCGCGCTTGACATATTGGAGGGCAGAATGAATATTGAAATTGGCATGGCAGTAGTACGTCCGGCAGAGTTTATCATTCTCAAATTCTCTCATAAACTTCAGGAATCTTAATTAATCAGCTTTAAAAGCTCATCTAAAACAAAATAAAATGGCAACTTATCCACTACCAAAGTTTCATTTCCAGGTTGACTGGGGCGGAACCAAAATTGGCTTTACGGAAGTAAGCGGATTAAATATCGAAAACAAACTGATTGAATATCGTGACGGAGCATCGCCAGAATTCAGTAAAATTAAAATGCCCGGTATGAGGGAATTTAGCAACATCACACTAAAACGAGGGGTTTTTGCGGCAGATAATGAGTTCTATCAATGGTTAAATACCATAAGCCTTAATACTGTTGAAAGGCGGGATGTAGTTATAAAACTACTTAATGAAAATCATGAACCTGTAGTAACCTGGAAAATTAAGAACGCCTTTCCAATTAAAATACAAAGTACAGATCTAAAGGCTGACGGAAGTGAAGTTGCTATTGAACAACTTGACCTGGCCCATGAAGGACTTACTATACAAAATGGTGATTAACCTATAATATTATGAGTTTAATCAGTGGTATCATTGATGGATTAATCTATCCACCTGTTGGCTTTCATTTTCTTGTTGTATTTGAAATGTTCCCGCAAACGCCTCAGGATGTGCGTTTCCAAAGTGTAAGCGGATTAAGTGCAAGTATTACAACAGAAACTGTGGCCGAAGGCGGGGAGAACAGGTTTAAACACCAGTTTCCCGGCGTTCCTCAGTACAACAAACTGGTACTGAAACGCGGATTGTTTCTAGGGTCTTTTGTAAGTCACTGGTGTCGGGACAGTATCGAAAATTTTAATTTTCAGCCCAAAAACATCCTTGTGAGTTTATTGAACGACAGTCACATTCCGCTAAACGTATGGCATGTTTTTAATGCCTACCCAACTAAAATTGACGTCTCCGAATTCAATGCAGAGCAAAATACAATGGTAGTAGAAACATTAGAGTTAACCTACCAGTATTTTAAACCTATGGGGCTCGATGATTTGTTAATGGGGGCTGTAGGCGCCGTTGGGGGCGCAATAAGCGGAGGTGTCTCTGGATCTGTAAGTTTTTAGATTATGCCGATTATAATAAACGAAATCGAAATCGCTGTATCTGTGTCTGATGATGCTTCTTCTTCAGGGGCTCATCAGGGCAGCAATACTCCTTCAAAAGAAGACATCATTAAAGAATGCGTAGAGCAGGTTATGGAAATCCTTAAACAAAAAAATGAACGGTGACCATGGGAATTCTTGATGCCTTAAATCCCTTTAAGCCTGCTGATAAGCTTAAAATTGAGTCATGGGAGAAAATTGATCGGGCAGGAGACTCGGAGAAAACATTTTCTACTTTTATTAATCCTGATGAAATTACGCTTAATTACACTGTTTTATCAGAGCAGAATCCTGCAAGTGGAGCAACAGGTAATGCAGGGCCATTTCTTGGCACTACACCATTTGAAGTTACATTAAAGTTTTTTTTAGATGGTACAAATGCCACAGGAGTTCCATTGGATGTTAAGGATAAGATTATTGAATTTTATCAAACTACAGGGTATGATGGTAAAGGGCATAGGACTAGATTTCTTCGTATAAATTGGCCAGGTTTAATTTGGTACAGGGCCAACCAGTTTGCATTTGATTGTATCTTAAAAACAGCAAATATCCAATACAAACTATTTAATAACGGAGGCAAACCACTTCGGGCAATTATTACAGCAACTTTCATTGAAAAAAGAGCCAAGGAGCAAATTGAAGCCGAAGAAGATAAAAAATCCGCAGACCTTACCCATATCCGAATTGTAAAAGAGGGGGATACATTACCAGCAATGGTTCATAAAATTTACGGCAATTTTAAATATTATCTGGAAATAGCAAAGGTTAATAATTTGAAAAATTTCAGGGATTTGATACCCGGACAGAAATTGGTTTTTCCACCTTTTGATAAGAATGTAAAATCGTAAGGCAATGGCTGAAGAAAGAATGATTCCTGAAGTTGAGTCGGTTGCTGAGTTCAAACTCAAAATAAACGGCGAAGATGTACCTCAATCGGTAGCTAAGCAATCTGTTTTTGTTACCAAGGTGGTCAATAAGATATCTTCTGCCATTTTAGTTTTTCAGGATGGAGATGCTTCTGACGGGATATTTCCATTAACTGATGGAGATTTATTCAGCCCAGGCAACGAAATAGAAATTGAAGCAGGGGATTCAGACACTACTGTAAATATATTCAAAGGAATTATAATTAAACAATCACTCAAGATAAGAACGGGTATGGCACCGTTGCTTACAGTAGAATGTAGGCACAAAGCAATAAAAACAACGATCGGTCGTAAGAATGCCTATTTTCATGATCTCCCTGATTCGGATATTATCACCCAGATTTTAGAAGATGCGGGTTTTACGGATATCAACGTTGAATCTACCGATGTAACTTACAAAGAAATGGTTCAATACAATTCTACTGATTGGGACTTCATTTTAAGCAGGGCAGAAGCAAATGGTAATATCATATTGACAAACGACGAAAACATCGTTATTAAAAAACCCACGGTTACCGGCGAGGCCATTCTCTCACTTTTACATGGAGCAACAATTATAGAACTCGATGCAGAGATGGATAGCAGAAATCAATATTCTTCAGTAATTGGTAAAGCATGGGATATGGCCAACCAGGAAATAGCTGAATCCACAGCCAACGACCCTTCTGATTTAGAAGAGCAGGGGAGCTTTACAACAACAGAGTTAGCTTCAGTTGCCAGCCCCGCTGAAATATCGCTAAACCATTCGGGTTCAATAGATCCACAGGAAACTCAAGCCTGGGCCGATGCAGAGTTGTTGAAATCCAGATTATCGAAAATAAGAGGCAAAGTGAAATTTCAAGGTATTGCTAACATTAATCCGGGCGATGTGGTGGAATTGAATGGGCTAGGCCAACGATTTAATGGAAAGGCTTTTGTAAGCGGTGTAAGACACGATTATACCCTGTCAAACGGATGGAAAACACATGTTCAGTTTGGTCATAGTCCTGATTCGTTTATGGAAGAAAACCATACTGTTGCACCAAAAGCCGGCGGATTATTACCAGGCGTAATTGGGTTACATACCGGCATTGTTACCGATAATGAGGACCCTGATGGAGAACAACGTGTTAGGGTAAAAATGCCTTATATTAACGCGAATGATGATGGAGTATGGGCAAGGATAGCCCTAACAGATGCGGGAAATGAAAGAGGAATGTTCTTCAGACCAGAGCTTGACGATGAAGTGCTTCTTGGTTTTTTGTACGATGACCCTCGTCAGCCTGTTATTTTGGGCATGCTTCACAGTTCCAATAAAGTTCCACCGATACAACCTTCAAATGACAACCATAAAAAGGGTTACACTTCCCGCGAAAAATTGAAATTGACTTTTGATGATGACATCAAAGAAATTAAAATTGAAACCCCTGGAGAAAACAAAGTATTCATTAGCGATGATAAACAAGGCTTTAGTGTTGAAGATCAGAGTGGAAATAAAATCATTACTGAGCCTTCGGCTATTACAGTAAAAGATGCCAACGGTAATGAAATAAATATAGATATCAATGGAGGACTGATAAAAGTACATGGAAATACAAAAGTAGTGGTGGATGCCCCTCAGATAGAACTTGTTGACGGTGCTTCTCATCCACTCGTATTTGGAGATGAATTACTTACTTACCTAAACCAAATTGTAAACATATACGCTACACATATGCACCCTGGTGAGACCGCGCTGGGATTACCTGTGAGTCCTGCACCACCCGTTCCTCCAATGCCACCAGCTACACCAAGTCTATTATCAGTAAAAGTTAAAACAGGATAATTATGGCCTTAATTCCAGGAACCCCCTCAGATCTTGCCGGAAGCATGGCAGAAGCAATTCAGGCTGCATTCAATGAGCATTATCCAGAAGTAATGGGGAAAAATCCTCCCGAAACAAATAAACAGATGACGCTTTTATGTGTGGCAGTAGCCATAGGGGTAATTAACCATTTAAAAGCTCATCCTGAAGCTTTTGTAATAAAAACAAAGTTCAATGATGATACGCTATATAACGCGGTAGTTGAAATTATTTGACCCATAAACATAAAGCAAGTACCAAATATTAAAAAATTATGGATAAGCTTAAAGATGTATCCGAACTTTCATTTCTTGGAAGAGGATGGAGTTTTCCTCCAACTTTCTCTAAGCAAACTAACCGGGTTTTAATGACCTCCGACGAGGAAGATATAAATAAGAGTTTGGAAATTTTATTGTCGACAACCATTGGAGAAAGATTTCTACAACCTTTATACGGTTGTAATCTTGAAAACTATGTGTTCGAAGCAATGAGTACTTCAACAGAAACTTCAATAAAAATAACTGTAAAAAACGCCATTCTAATGTTTGAACCAAGAATTAAGTTACTACTTGTAAATCTTCTTGATGATTTCATTACTGAGGGCAGAATCGATATTTCTGTTGATTATGAGGTAATCAACACCAATACCCGTTTCAATCTTGTTTATCCGTTTTATCTTAACGAGGCTAATAATAAATTGGCATGAGCGCTAAAGCAATAGATTATAAAGTTATTCTTAAACGCGACGGGCAAACGCAACAAGAACGAATGTCAGCGTTATTAGATCCTGCAATTGCGCCCGTCGATCAACGTACAAAAGCAGATTACTATAAGTTTGTACAGGAGGTTTCAAAACATGTCAAGTTTTTTGATATTGATGCTGTTAACAAAAACCTAACAGAAAGTGGTCAATGGGATAGCTTTTTCGATTTAAGTATCGAAGAGATAAATGCAATGGCAAACAACAAATCATTGCCTCCACACCTCGCTTTATGGAACACTTTTATCGAGCTGATGGAAAAACCAAAGGCTTTGATGAATACCCTTACACAGCGCCACCTGGACTTTTACTACCACGATGTTTTAAAACTAAACCAAGCGCCACCAATAGCAGATAAAGCACACGTAATTTTTGAACTTAAAAAAAATACTGAAAATACTTTATTAACCGCTGGCACATTACTTTTAGCGGGTAAAGACAATACAAAGAGAGACATTGGATATAAACTTGAGCAAGATATGGTGGTAAACCCATCAAAGGTGGCTCAGCTTAAATCCCTTTATGTTAACCCTGTTAACCGAAATGTTGTATTTCACGCTCCAATAGCAAATTCCAAGGACGGGCTAGGCGCTATTCTAGACCCCGGAAATCCAAAATGGAGTGGTTTCGGTAATTCCTCAATGCCACTGGCGCAGATTGGCTTTTGCCTGTCGAGTAGCATCTTGAAAATGAAAGAGGGCACCAGGAGCATTAAAATATACCTAACGCTAAGAGGGCTTGATGCATCTGCAAAAAATAGTGTACTCACCTCCAATCTTTTTAAAGTAAGTATTACCGGAGAAAAGGGATGGATAGGACCAAAACTTACTTCAGCAGTAATAACATCATCAGACAATCTCAATTATAGAATAGAATTTACTTTAAATATAAGCAAAGATGAGCCTGCAGTAATTGTTTACGATAAGGCTGCACACGGTGGAGAATTTGATACGACCAATCCAATATTACAGATTATTGTAAACAATGAAAAAACAGATTTCGGTTATCAGAATCTCATGAATGCCGAACTTGTAGATGCAACTATAGAGGTTGATGTTCAGGGTATTTCTTCAATAGAACTCGAAAACGATTTTGGAACATTAAATCCTAAAAAACCTTTTAAACCATTCGGGCCTTTATCAGAAGAAAATTCTAATTTTTATATTCTTCATGAAGAAACCTTCTCAAAGCGCCTAAAAAGCTTTTCCCTTGATGTAGATTGGAAAAATATTCCAGATTCCAACCTTAAAACTTATTTTGCAAATTACGGCAATTCAAACATAAATAATAGTTATTTCAGTGCGTCTGCTGCATTTAAAGATGGTTATTCCTGGAAAAAAAGTTACGAACCGGTAAAGCTCTTCAATGTATCAAACGCTCAGTTACAAACCAGTTGGAAATTTACTAATCCCGATTACGCCATTTTATTTCCATTTTTTATACTTCCACAGTTTTATACCCCATATTACATTAATCCGGGGCAATCGGTATTGCAAACAGTAAGCAGTAAAATGTCTTATCTGTTACCGGGATTCTCCAACATTCAGCAAAAGGTCAATTTCGTAAATGCTAAATCAGCCCAAACGCTTCAATTATATAAGCCCGCACTACAGCTAATTCTTAATCTCTACAAAGACATCCGCAAAGGCCAGTTACATCTTAAACTTGACAATAGTTTTTTGTTTAAAAATTACAGGGAAAAATATACCGCTGAAATTTTAAGATATAGTCTTAGCGGAGGAGAACTTAAGCTCCCTGCAGAACCATTCTCGCCTGAAATTCAATCAATTTCTTTAAATTATACGGCAACAACAGCCAAAATTAATTTTAGTGGAACCTCATTAAATGATTATGTTGATGAAGAGATTGAATTATTTCATTATGGTGCCTTCGGGCAGGCAAGGGAACATGCTTATACCCGAAGCAAACACTCGTTTCTAAACAATACTTTAGTAAAACTGGTACCACAGTATAACACAGAAGGCGAGTTACTAATTGGTTTGAGTGATTTATATGCAGAAGATTCCGCAAGTATTTTATTCCAGATAGCTGAGGGAAGCGCAAATCCAGAAAAACCGAAAATAACTTTAGAATGGAGTGTGCTCTGCGATAACTATTGGAAAACACTTACAAACGATGATTTTATTTTTGATACCACTAACGGCTTACTTGCCAGTGGAGTTATAAAAATAGTCATACCAAAAGAAGCTACAACATCTAACACAATTCTACCTGGCAATTTACTTTGGATAAAAGCAGCGATAAAAAAAGATACTGATGGCGTTTGCAACCTGATTGATGTGCAGGCAAATGCCGGAATTGTCATTTTTGATGATCAGAATAATGATCCATTGCGTTTGGCCAAAGCGCTGCCAGCCAATACAATTACCAAACTAAAGATTGAAACTGCGGCAATTAAAAAAATTACCCAGCCTTATTCTTCCTTTGGCGGTGCGGTAAAAGAAAATGATGCTGCGTATTATACTCGTGCAAGTGAACGTTTGCGCCATAAAGAAAGAACCGTTGCCATTTGGGATTACGAGCGTCTTATTCTGCAGCATTTTCCAACGATTCACAAAGTTAAATGCATTAACCATGCAACTGCCGCTTCATTTTATTCACCTGGAAATACATTAATTGTGGTTGTTCCTGATTTAACCAACCACAATGCTATTGACCCTTTTAAACCAAAGGTTGATAAAAATACGCTTGATGAAATCAATACTTTTTTAAGTAAGCATTCATCTGCCTGGGCATCTTACCAGGTTGTGAATCCAAGTTATGAGCCAGTAAAAGTATCGGTTAGTTTAAAATTAAAAAAGGGCTATGAGTTTAACTATTATCAAAAGGTAATCAATCTGAAATTACAGGAATTTTTATCCCCCTGGATGAACAATACAGGAAATGACATTCATTTTGGGGGTAAAATTACAAAGTCGATGGTCATTAAATTTTTAGAAGACCTCGAGTACATTGACTATCTGACTGATTTTTCTCTTTATAAATTTTCTCCAAATAAAAGAGCCTTCGGAAGAAATGTAGAAGTTGCAGAAGCCTCTAATCCCGCATCTATTTTGGTGTCACATACTCAGCATAACATTGTAAGCGATTCATCAAGTTCTTCTATAGCACTTCCCAGAACAATGAAATTATTAATCTGAACTAAAATAAACCTCTAATTCACATGAGTGAAGCACTAAGTATTTCGTCGAAAAAACCGCAAAGCGATGCTTTTGATTATGAAGAACTACGAAAAACGGGTATTGGATCTATTGAAAAAACAGGCTCTGATATCTGGACAGATTACAATGTTCATGATCCGGGCATTACCATACTCGAGTTGCTTTGCTATGCAATTACTGATTTAAGTTATAGAACAAACAACACCATTCCTGATCTGCTTGCCACATCTAAAGATGCAAGGGAAAATATTCTAAAGCACTTTTTTTCAGCTTCAAAAATATTTCCGAACAAGGCAGTAACCATTAACGATTACCGCAAGCTGATTATCGATATTGAAGGCGTAAAAAATGCCTGGTTGCAGAAAAGGAGCCTTGGTATGTTTGCCGACATTACCCTTAAAAAACTTCAATTCACACAGCCAGAAAGCCTTAAATGGGAACCTGTTGATGTGTTGGGCTATTATGATGTACTAATAGAGTTTGATACCAATGTTGCTAATGATAGTAAAGAACTGATAAAAACAGAAGTATTGGAACTGGTAATGGAAAACCGGAACCTTTGTGAAGATTTTTTAACCATTAATGAAATAACTACGCAAGAGTTCAGGCTTTGCAGTGAGATTGAAATAAAATCTGATGCTGATCCGTTTGAGACCCTTGCAGAACTATTTTTTAATATTCAGCTCTACCTGACACCGCTTATAAAATTTTATTGGTTAAATGATCTCATTGATAGCGGCTACACTTCGGATGTGATATTTGAAGGACCGTTACTGATTCATGGTTTTATAAAAGAGGAAGAACTTTTAGCTTCCGATCTGAAAAAGGAAATCCATCTTTCAGACATTATGCAGCAAATGCTTAATGCATCTGGAGTAAGCAATATCCTTGATATTATATTTAACCCAACTGATCAAACTAAAGAACTCAGCAACAAATGGATAATTCCAGTTAAACGAGGTAAACAACCCATTATAAACATTTTGGATTCAAATGTCCTGATTTATAAAAATGGCATTCCATTAAGGCCTGATATGAATATCATAAAGAGCAGGTTCGACAAATTGATGAACGATTATATTACTGGTAATGATCTGGTAAGAACTGAAGATATACAATTTGACACAGGTACTTTTGAAGACATAGGGAACTATTATTCTATTCAAAATCACTTTCCAAAAAACTATGGAATAAGCCACTGGGGCCTACCAGAAAATGCAACCGCAGAACGTGTTGCCCAGGCAAAACAACTGCAAGGATATCTGTACTTTTTTGATCAGCATTTGGCCAATTCTTTCTCACAACTTTCAAATCTGGGCAATCTATTCTCCACTGACATCCAGAAAAACACCTATTTCGCAAATACGGTAAGGAGTTTTAAAGACGCTGACGAGATTTTTGTAGATAATGCTACTATAGATACAAAAGTACAGACTGCTGCAGAGGATAAAATTACATACTACAAGCGTCGCAACTTGTTTCTTGATCATTTGCTCTCCAGGTTTTCTGAATCATTCTCTGAGTATGTAAACGTGCTTTATTCGGGCTTTACCTCAAACCCTAAAGATGTAATTATTCCATCTGTCATAAATCCCGAAGATATTGTTCAGGATAAGGCCAATTTCTTAAAAAATTATCCTGAATATAGCTCAAAACGATTCTCCAGCTATAATTATGCTAAACAGGATCAATTATGGGATAGTAATAATATAAGCGGTCTTGAAAAAAGATTGCAGCGCTTGCTTGGATTCGACAACCTGAATAGGCGTAATCTTGTTAACCTGAATACAGAGATTCAGCATGGGCTTAACGGATCAGGTAATGACGAATATTGGTACAGGATAACAGATTTCAAAAATGGAACTATTCTGTTGGAAGGTTCCGAGAAATTTCCTGGAGAAGAAGGGGCTCGTTTTGCACTTGAAGATTCGATCAGTCTGATTTACCAGGCTCAGAATTTGAAAACAATAGATAATGGCGATGGTACATTTTATTATCAGGTTTTAAACGCAGATAAAGTAATAGGCACCAGTACCAAGCTTTATTCCTCCATGAATGATGCAAGTTTGGATCTGCAACAACTGGTTTTACTGGTTACTAAAAACAGAGCTGATGAAGGTATGTTCTTAATAGAACACATGCTTTTGTTGCCTCCTCAGGTCAAAATAATAAACGACCCTTCAACCGAAGCACCAGAATTAATCCCTGACGATGAGGCCGGCTTTATGCCAATTTGTGTTGATGATGGCTGTAAAGACTGTGAAGATAAAGACCCTTATTCATTTCGGATCAGCATTATTTTACCTGCATATACGCCGCGTTTTCTCAACATCGCTTTTAGGCAATATGCCGAAAGAACAATCAGAATGGAAGCCCCGGCACACACTTTTGTAAAGATTTGCTGGGTAAGCAATGAGCAATTAATCACATTCGAAAATGCGTACAAAGAATGGCTGGATGTAAAATCAGGGAAAACAGAAGACACAACAAATACAAAATTAAACGAGTTTGTAACCATTTTAACCGCATTAAGGTCTATTTATCCGGTGGCCAGACTCGAAGATTGTAGTAGTAGTGAAGAGCGGACGCTCTTTATGCTAAATCAAAACGCATTGGGAACTCTTAAAACATAAAATATTATGGGTAATGTGCTCGACCAAATTAGTAAAGACAATACCCGCTTTACTATTTTCGAAAATGATCAGGTATTAACGGCAGATCAGTTGAATGATTTATTCAACTATCTGGACGTACAGAACAAATTAACACGAACCAAAGCAATTGGTGTCGGGATTATTTATGGACTGGAAATAGGGGTAATAGATAACAAACATCTTGTAGTTTCAAAAGGCGCCGCAATTACTACCGATGGCGATCTATTGTATTTCGATTACGATCAGGAGTTTGATCAATATGATGTTTTTGAAGATCTAAACGCCAAATATCCTTATTTTCTTAATGATAGTGATCAGCCCTTACCGATGTTCGAATTAAGAGATAGCCGGTTGGTAGGAGCTATACCAGGAAAAGATTTAGCAACGCTGGAGGCAACAACCGGTACTGCACTAAAAGATTATGCAGGTATTTTATACCTGGAAGATTACAACAATGATCCCGATTTATGTACTGGAACAGATTGTGACAATAAAGGCGTTATCGCCGTAAAAGAGCTAAAGATTTTGCTTATCCATAAAAATAATATTGGCGCTTTGCTTCAAAGCATGCCTTCAATGAATAAAGATTATTTTTCACTTGACGACCTCAACATCCCCAGGGTTATGGTTAATACCGACCTGGACACGTATGAAGAGCTTAACGCATCATTTAATAATGCTTTAGTTGTAAAGGACGATATTATAGCCAAGCTTACTAAAGCTTACCAGGTTTGCAAGCTGGTGGTTGAAGATGATTTTGAAGGTGGCGATCCAACAGAGAAGTGGAAAAGCTTACTGGAGGAACAATTTAAGCTTAGTGAGTCCTTTTACGGTCAATATGTATATGATTATGCCCGCGACATTAGTTATGCATATAACGAGCTTAGAGAAAGCTTATTTTCAGATGATATGCTGGCCTCACCAGATGTTGATTTATTTCCTAAACATGTGTTGATTGGTTTGGTTAGGGATGCAACCTTAAAAAATCCAATACCAGTAATTTTTCCAGATTTAAGAATTCCGCCTATAGGAGAACGACCAGTACTCGAAGCCAGACCAATATCTAGTTTGCTTCGCGCAAATATTTTAAAACCAAGTAATATCCGGTTCAATTTTGGCATATTGATCAAGCGGTTCAATAAAATACATATAGATTTGGAATATCGCCATCATTTTTACGAATCGCCGATATTGAACAGCTCTAATGATTCAGATGAAGTAACACGATTCAATTTCATGCGTATTCATAGTATGATAAACAGTTTTAAAGTTCCAAAAGCTGAGGATTTCCGTTCTGTAGATACTGGCCTTAAAATAATACCAAGTCTTTTTGAAGATGCACCACTTGGCGAACGAAGTATACCTTTCTATTATAGTTATAATGCAAGCTTTCCTATAAATCTATACTGGAATTTTAATGCGAACAACCGCAAAAAAGAGAGCCAGATTCTATCTTATAATTCAAATCAATACTCCAATGCTGGCGCTACAATTACCCCCTTAAAATATAACATCCTTAAATACACTTTTTTCAGGGTAGAAGGGCACATAGGGTTTAAACTTGCTGATGTTGAAGCCTCGCTTAACAAAATTATTCTGGAAAATAATTTGCCGATAAATATTATATCTGTTCAGGTTGAGAAGAAATTAGAAACAATTCCTCCAAGGCCATGGTTTTTTCCCCATTTATATATGTATGAAAAATCGATAAAGAGCACATTTTTTGATAGAATGGATGATGCTGACTCAGTTAACGATGATCTTGTAAAAGTAACAGATGCAGCTACCACATTAATTCCTGCAACTGAATTTAAAACTGCCAGGCAAAATGTGTATGATAATGCTGTAGACATTGGTGACGCAAGGTTTGATTATGTAAAGTACCGTTCTGCAGTATCAAACATCATTACTGCAGCCAGCAATGTTAAAGCACAAACCAAACAGTTTACCTTTTCAAATACGGCCATTCCACACGATTTCATACTAAATTCCGACATCCTCAGAAAAACGGATGTTATTTCAAGTATCTATCAAAACACAATAATCAAAAAGAAAACCGGGTTAATGCTCGGCAACTTTATGAAAGAAAATCCTGGCTTGGAACATGCCGGTGGTGTATTACGGGGGGGAACATTTGTAATTGTTTACACTGCAGATGATAAGACAGTAGTGGCTGATTTTATGCTTCCCTACGCCAGTATTGATAAGGATGTGATAAACAACCCACCAATATATACTCCACTTCCTTTACCATTGCCTCCGGGAACGCCAATAATTCCGAAATTCCCAATAGATCATGTTTTCGAAATTATACCTAATTACACTAAAGACCTTAATCTGAAGCTTGTTCCTTATATCAAGGATATAGATTTAGATGATAGGATCAATGTAAGGGTTAATAAAGGAGTAGAGGAAAGCATTAAGGGGTTGAATATTAAACTCGACGGATTTGATAAACGTTTAAACGAGAATTCGTCTTTATTTACCACAGTACTTACACCAACAAAATTTACAGTTCCTGGTAAAGATTTAGGAATAACAGCGGACTTAGATGCTTTAAGAGCTGCTCAAGATAAGATGGAACGCCTTGCCGCCGGAACTCCGGAAAGAATTGCTGCTGAAAAAGATTACATTAAAAATGCCAATGTAATTACCGAAAAACTGGGAAATACGGCAATAACCGGCGATGTAACAAACGCCAGGGATGTAAATGCTGCCTTAGCAGAAGTACAGGGAGGCATCAGCTTAATTAAAGATGAAGCCATAAGAAAAGAAGGAGCCGTTACTGTAGGTAAAGCAAATGTTATTACCAGAGGTTTTAAACTTAATCGCTAATTGTGAATGGTGATGTAATTATCCGCAGGCAAAAAATCAGGCTCCAGGCCAGTGATGAAAAACTTGCGTTTGATTGCAAACAATATTTAAATGAAATAATAACCAGCAAACTACCTGAAATTTATGAACGGATTTTTCACCAAAACATACATCAGGATAGTTATGTAAGCATTAACTCAATTCAGGTTGATCTAGGTAATCTACAGGTAAGCGACTTCAAAACCAGATTTGTACAAATTGTAGAAGAGAAGATTGTTAGCGAGCTTAAAAAACAGTTCGAAGAAAACCCATACAATAGAGATTTCTCTGTAGATGATAATTTTAATCCTGCACCCAATACATCATCATCCTCGATAGAATATAATAGCGAGAAGAACCAGAAAAAAATTGCCTTATTGTATTTTCTTGAAAATGGAACCTATCCCTGGTGGTACGAAAAACAGCTTAGAAAATCACCGTCCGAAGTTCTTAAAGCTTTTGATGAGCAAGAACAAAAAGAATTCTTTCTTAAGTTATTAACTAAAATCAAAGCACTATCCATCCTCGAAGCAGAACGAACATTCAGCAGGTTTACAGATTATATGACAAGTACTGATCTTGAGATCTACATCAACCATCTTATAAATCTGTATCCGGATAATTCTATTAAAATAAACATCAACACACTTCTATGGGAGAAAAATCAAATAGCTAAGCTTTTTAATATTCCGAAAAAGATATTCTTAAAGCAACTGTTAGCTTTTACTATACTAAACGTTGATGAAACAGATCTCATCAAAAACTTCCTGATCTATTTAAAAAAATCCTTTCCTGCCTCAACTGAAGAACTTAAAAATAGACTAAAAGATGCTACGCTTAGCCAAGCCAGCTCCAACTTAAGAAAACATGTTTACGATGAATTGATTGAGGCTAATACAATAAACTTAGCAGACGATCCTAAAAAAGAACAGATAAAAGAATCTGTCAACAACCATCAACTTAAAGAGGGTGTATATATAGAAAATGCAGGATTAATCCTGCTACATCCATTTCTGCCAGCTTACTTTAAAGATTTAGAGATCATTAATAATGAAAATCGATTTATATCTCCCGATTCTCATGTGCGTGCAGCGGTTCTGCTCTATTATTTGCAATGCGGAAACGAAAAATATAATGAATGGGAAATGCCATTGAACAAAATTCTGTGTGGCATGCAGCATATTGACTTAATTCCAAATGGCATTAAACTCAAAAAAAAAGAAAAGGAAGAATCAAAACTACTGCTTCAAACAGTTGTAAGCTACTGGGATGCCTTAAAAGGATCAAGTATTGAAGCACTTCAGAATACATTTTTCCAGCGTCAGGGCAAAATAACGCCCAAAGATAATTCCTGGCTAATCCAGATTGAACGTACCGGAGTTGATATTCTTCTTGATCGTTTGCCCTGGAGCATTGGTGCCATTAAACTTCCCTGGTTAAAAGAAATTATACATACAGAATGGTAACGGATGAACAAGTTTTAAAAAAAGATGCATTTCATTTAAATGCATTAGATCTGCTTGATGAAATTAACTGGTTTGAAAAAGTACTTCAAACAAGATTAAAGTTACATTTTGGAGAAGAATGTGAGTATGAATCTATTTATGACGTAGACCCCCCTCAATCTGATCATAAAGATTCTGTATTCTCTGAATTTATCCAATTCTATCAACTGTCTTTTTCTGAACGGTTAATTTTAGTTTTAGCTTTGCTTCCACATATTGCTCCCCAATTACTTGATGTTTTTTTCATCAAAACAACATTAAAAGATCGCGGTGTAACAGAGTATGGAGGCTTAAGGGGGGCGTTTCACAGCGGTTTTCTGCCAACAGGCGAAACCGCTTCTTTTTTACTCGCAGGTAGTGATTTAAGTAAACGCTTTTGGGTACAACAGTTCTTTGATGCCGATCACTTATTTAAAATTCATAATATCCTCTGGCTTGGGTCATCTCCTGCAAACGAACCCATTTTAAGCGGACAACTGTTAATTAACGATGAGTATATAGACCTTTTTACTGGTGGCAAGTTGCGCAAGCCTTCCTTTAGTATGGAATTTCCTGCCAAAAGAATAAACACCCAGCTGGAATGGGATAATTTGGTGCTAGACAGGCACACAATGCAACAGTTAGGTGAAATTAAAATATGGTTAGAACATGGCCCTGTGTTAATGAACGAATGGGGGATGAAAAAAACACTGAAACCTGGTTATAAAGCATTATTTCACGGGCCTCCAGGGACAGGAAAAACGCTAACTGCCGGACTTTTTGGAAAACTGGCAGGTGTAGATGTATACCGAGTTGATTTATCAATGGTTATTTCAAAATACATAGGAGAAACCGAGAAAAATCTGGAAAAAGTATTCGCAAAAGCTGAACACAAAAACTGGATCTTGTTTTTTGATGAGGCCGATTCGCTATTTGGCAAAAGAACATCAATTTCTGATGCGCACGATAAATATGCAAATCAAGAGATTGCATACCTGTTACAGCGACTTGAAGATTACAACGGTTTGGTAATTTTAAGCTCCAACATGCGCAACAACGTGGATGAAGCATTCGGTAGGCGGTTACAGTCTATTATCTATTTTCCTGTGCCCAAAAGTAACGAACGATCTATATTATGGCGCCAAACATTTAGTAATAAAGTACAGCTTGAAGAGGACTTGGATATTGATAGCATTGCAGAAAAATATGAACTCGCTGGTGGTTCGATAATAAATGTTGTTCAATACGCTTCTTTAATGGCACTTCACCGCAAAGAAAATATCATTAGGGAAAAAGACCTTTTAGAAGGTATAAAAAAAGAATTCAGAAAAGAGGGAAAAACTATTTAGATCGAGGTCCAAAATATTAGGCTATGAAAGATGTTGCCGTATCAGAGTCTGTTGTAACACCAATGGCAGCAGCTCATCAAGACGAGATGCTACAGCAAAGTGAAGTTGCTGCTGATAAAACCGGTGCCGACATTTTTTTTCAAGCAAAACTGACGGTAGGATCGCCTAATGATCCTTTGGAAGATGAAGCCGACGCAATGGCAGATCAGGTAATGCGTATGCCCAAAAGTTCATTCATTCAGCGAAAATGCAGCCATTGCGAAGAAGAAGAGAAAGCACAGCGAAAACCTTTAGTTGCTGGAATAACTACAGGTATCCAGGCAAAAGCTGAAAATAGTTCAACAGTAAGCAATCAGGTTTCAGATGCCATAGAATCTTCGCGCGGTGCCGGAAGTAAAATGGATACGGAAACAAATAGCTTTATGAGCAGCCGTTTCGGAAGTGATTTTAGCGATGTTAACATTCATACAGACAATCAGTCGGTACAATTAAGCAACAACCTTAGCGCTAGAGCCTTTACCGTTGGAAACGATATTTATTTTAATCAGGGAGAATATCAGCCACAGTCCGACAAGGGAAAACATTTGCTTGCTCATGAGTTGACTCATACCCTACAACAAGGGAAAGATTCATCTATAAAAAGTAAAAGATTGGTACAAAGAACTACCGTTGGAGCAATATTAGATGAATTCTTTTCCCCATTCTCTAGTGCTACGCAATGGGATATGCCCGAAGGTGATAACTACACTACAATAGTTAGAGGCTGGCAACCTGTAATTGATGGACTTAATTCAATAAAATCAAATATTTCATCGGATTGTGCAGCGTGGGCAGCCAGCCATCGAACAGACTCTTCATGGCACGCCGGAATGACCAAGCCTCCTGTAACAGATCCTAATGCTTATCCACTTTGGGTTTCAAGCCCTCCAGGTACAGATCCCGAGACGTGTAGAAATGCCTTTATACTTTATCAAAGCTCAAGACTAGTGGGGCCTAGTGTACAATCCATGGATTTATATACATGTTCAATTGGTTCTTTCGGCCTGTATGTAACTGTAGATTCCATTAACTGCACATCTCACACTGCTACAATAAGAGTTTGGATGTACAACACAATGGATCAATCATCATTTGGAAGATTTGCAAGCTATTTTCCGCTAAGTGGCATGGAGCCCCAATATATGTGGTGGAACTGGGACGAAGAAATTAGCTGGACTGAGGCTGGAGTAACTACAGCTCCAGAGAGCGGTAGCAGTGACTGGTAATAATAAACTATGAAGGGTACAGGCAAATCGCACAACACTGCAAATCAACACGCAAAAGATGCTGATACTCCCAAACCTGCATCATTTCAAAATGAAGACAGTAAAAGTAATTCAACTGATCAGCTGATTTACCACAACCAGCCAAAACTAAAAGCAGAAGTTAACGAGCAAATTGAGGCATCAAGGGGTACCGGAATGCAAATGGATAAAGAGACACAAAGCTTTATGGAAAGCCGGTTTGGAACCGGCTTTTCTGACGTTAATATCCATAGTGGAACTGATGCCAGTCAACTTTCTGCCTCATTGCATGCCCGGGCATTCACCGTTGGTAAGGATATCTATTTTAATGAAAATATGTATCGACCAAATTCTGCAGAGGGTAAGCATCTACTTGCTCATGAGTTAACACATACCATACAACAAAACGGAAATACAATACAACGTTCACCAATGCCAGGAGAGGACACCGTGCAAAATCTCGAATCATATGATGCAGCAACGAGACAGAACATCCGTTACGATATCGGTTTCAATCTTCAAACAAACATTTCTTTGTTTTTCCAGAAAGGTATTGTTAGAGATGTGCGCTCAGGATACAATGTTACATATGTAGTAAAAGGTTTTGATCCGACAGAGGCGTGGGTTGAAAGTGCAATGAGAGCATTGATACTTTATAATTTTAACTTAAACAAAGATGCAACAGAGGCCGCCATCACCAATATTTCTACGGTACAACACGTAGATCTGAGTGGAGAAACAAATCCGGCAGATGCAAAAATAAAAGGTCCTGATGCTATAGTTCGATTCACATCAACTGAGTTCGATGTTAGTGGAAAGGGGGCCAATAAAATGAAAAACGTTCAATTAGCTGTAGAAAAACTGAGCAATTTTACTGCTCGTACGAATACTGAAACTCCAGCTCAAAGGCGCCAGAGGTATGAAACGACCTACCAGATAACTAATGCAGTTCCTGTAACAAGCGATCCGTTAGCCGATTTATCAAAGACCATGAGCGACTCAAAATTTGATCAGGTATTAGAAGCTTTAGATATAGTGCCAACAGCCATTTTAAGCAAGGCCACGGGTATACCTATCCATTTGGGACAAAGCCCAAAAGGGCCCAAAAACGAGTCTGCAGAATATAGTCAGATCAAGCCTAAAGACAGTACGGATTGGAAGAGAAGAATTACAGTTTATGGTGATTTTTTCAGCGCTACATTGCCTCAAAAAGCATTTATAATGGCCCACGAATTTGGTCATGCACTAGATAATAGGCCAAATGAAGGTTCTGGCGGAAAAGGAGGTGAGGCCTTAAGCGCTGATAAGGCAAAAGGCAGTTTTACAGAAGCATTAGGAAAAGATGGTGGCTTGCGTAAGGGGATGAGTGAATATGCTGCAACAAAAACTTCAGAAAGTGAATATTTTGCCGAAGCATTTTCTATGTACATTAATCAGCCAGCTACTTTAAAAGCGCTTCGCCCTAATATCTACGCTTATTTCCTGGCTCAGTATCCATAACTCCATATTACATCAATTTAAATTAAAGTGAAACAAGATTCTGTTTCCGAACCTATTATTGCACCTGCTGCGTCTGCCAGACAGGAGAGTCTGCAACAAAATGAACTCTTGCAGGCCGATGGCGAAGCCTCGTTCTTTTTGCAAACAAAATTGAATGTTGGTGGTCCTGATGATCCGTTTGAAAAAGAGGCAGATGCTGTTGCTGATAAAGTTATGCGTTCCAGCAGTGCAAACTTTGTCCAACTTAAATGTGCCGCATGTGAGGAAGAGGAAACCATCCATAAAAAACCTCTTTCTACAAATATTACTCCCTTTGTTCAAACAAAAAGTAATGGTGAGTTTAAAGTTAGTGATCATCTAACTTCCTCAATAGAAAATAGCAGGGGTAATGGCTCCACTATGGATAACCAAACTAAATCCTTTATGGAAAACAGGATTGGTGCAGATTTTGGTTCAGTAAAAATACATTCGGGGCAAGAATCGGTACAAATGAACAGGGAACTTAATGCCCAGGCTTTTACCACCGGAAACGACATCTATTTCAACGAGGGAAAATACCGCCCGGAAACCGATGATGGTAAACGATTACTTGCACACGAACTTACACATGTTCTACAGCAAACTGCCCCTGTTACAGATAAGGCTGTGCAAAGGAAACAAGACACAACCTTTGATCCTGCCGCCAAAGCCACACAAACCGGAGAGATTGAGCCGCAGAAAAATGAAACTTATAAAAAGGATATTTCAGGAACGGCTAATAATCAGGGTTCTCAAACTCTTCCGCCGGATGAGTCATCCAAAGGTGGATCCAGTATTAGTAAGGCTGCCACTTCAACATCTAAAACAGCAGAAAAACCGGCAACTTCACCAATAGGAAATGATACTCCTAAAACAGCTGGCGCAAAAGGTGTTGCAGCAGAAAGCTTAGCAAAAGAAAAACCAACTATAACAGCAACGGATAATCCTGGCGATGTGTTGGTTATCCTACAATCAACTCCGGCTACCCAGTTACCAGAAACATTAAATCAGGCAAAAGGCATCTCATCTCAAAGTATGCAGATGCAAAAAGACAAAGCTTTAGAACTTGTGCCTACCGTTGCAGAAAGTACAGGCAGTGCTTATGGCGAAAATAATAAAGCAAAGGCAAAACACATTGCCTCAAAGGCCAGCGCAACAGTTAAAAATAAATTTGAAGGCAAAGGCGATTGGCAGCCACCGGTTGTAGAGGAAGTTGCTATTCCTCCACAAGCAAGATTTGTTCCTTCAGGACTTTTATCACGATTTGGAAATAGCGAGGGATCTGAAAACATAACAGGAGCAGCTCAAAATGAACTGGGTAACATTAATTTAGATACCAGCAATTTGCCGGATGAATTAGGCGCTGCCCCTGAACTTACTTTAACAGGTGAAGCCAGCATAAATAATCTATCTGAAGAACAGGAAGAACAAACAGCAGATCTATTAATAGCAAAGAACAATGCTCAGAAAGAAATTCAAAATGATTTTGGCGAAAATGATGTAATACAAAAACCTGGAAAAGAAAAAATAAAAAGTAAGCATCGATTCAAAAAAACACAAGGTGTGAATTCTACAACATTAGGCACCGGATCAAACCTATCACCAGAGATCGCAGCAAGGCTTGATGCATCACTTGCAGGCCAGGCCTCACTAAAAATAGGAGAGCAATCGCAAAAATATCAACAGGATGAAGCCGCTTATCAACAAAAATTGATTGTTGAGAAACAAAAAACGGATGAACAAATTAGTGATGAAACGATTAAATCGAAAACATCGCAAAACAAAGCCCAACAAAACGCACAGAAACAGGTTGCAGAATCCAGAATTGATTGGCAAAAACAACTGGATGCCACAGAAACCGATTTCAAAACAAAAGCTACAAATAGCGCGATAGAGCATATTGGTAAAATTGGCAAGGAAACTGAAAAAGGGAATTCCGAAGCCAAAAAACATTATGATGACGCCAATAAAGAAGCTGCAGAAAAAACCGCGGCAGCTAAGCAAGAGGCAGAAGATAAAAAGAAAAAATCGGAAGAAGAGAGTGGAGGTTTCTTTGGTTGGCTGGCTGATGCTGCTTCTGCACTTATAGACGGTTTAAAAAGAGCTGTAAACTTTATTTTCGATAAGCTTAGGGCTGCACTTAAATGGGTTTTTGAACAGGCCAAAAAACTTGCCATGGCTGCTTTAGAGTTGGCTCGCAAAGCAGTCGTTGGTTTGATAAAAGGCTTTGGTGTTATATTAAAGGGTTTTGTTGATATCGCTTTTGCAGCTTTTCCTACCATACGCGATGCAATTAACACTAAAATTGATGCTGCTGTGGATACTGCAGTCACCGCAACAAATAAAGCTTTTGAGCGGTTTAAACAGATAGTATCAGATATAATAGATGCATTTGCTGAATTCGTTGATACTGCCCTGGCCTTTGTACAAAAAGCCCTTACTGTAGCACTTTCTGTTATCGAAGTTATTGTTGTCGGTTTCCTTAAGGTAATGGCCTTTCTGAATGATATTGAAAGGCAATACAAATTATTTAAAGCCATGATTGATGGATTTCTTCTAATCTGGGATCATCCCGAAATATTAGAAGAAAAAGCAAAAGAGTTTCTAGAGCCTTACATTAAAGACATACCCGGTAGTACCGAAAGTGAAGTCAAAAAAGCTTTGGCATTATTTGGTTTGGCAACAGCCAAACACATTACCGGGATAATGAAATATCTTACCCCAAACATCAACCACTTAATAGGCAACTGGTGGGAAGAGGCCAAAAAGATGATTTGGTTCTTAATTAACCCATTTGCAGACAAAAGTCCATTATATGATGACGCCCCTAAACTCTGGAGATTAATTCCTCAGATGTGGAACGACCTTTGGGATGGTGAGTTTAGTAAAGTGATTGATGGTGGCCTCGAGTGGATGCAGGCATTGAACATGACCATCGGTGCTTTTGCCGGCTGGATAGTTATTGGAGGTACAGTGGTCGGTGCAATTCTGGGCGGTATTTTTGGAGTAGGTGCCGGTGCAATTCCTGGCGCAGGGGCTGGTTTTGAAGTTGGAATAGCTATAGGGGAAGGAATCATGGCATCAATGATTGTTACCGAAACAGCCGTAATTGTCAAATCTGTTTATGATCTTTCTGTAACCGAGGACGATGGAGTAGAATCTACACCGCCACCACCTGCACCTGCAAAAGAAAAAACAGCAGGAGAGGTACATGCCGATGCCGCAAAAGCAGAAGATGGACCAAGGCAATATGCAAGTGGACAAGTTAAAACTGGTCGGGATAGAATATTATATGCCTATCAGCGCATTGCCAATAGTGGTTTAACCCTTGGTGTAATGGTAGCTCTTCTATTACTGGGTGCAATAGGCGGCAAAATTGCACAGGGCTTGCTGGCTGGAATCAAAAAACTAGGTACTGTTATAGGCAAATTGTTGCCTGAGGTAGCGGAAGGATTTAAAGGGGCAGCCGGAGCTTTAAAAGACAGCAAATTTGGACAGGGACTTGCCAAAGCCAGCGAAGGATTTAATGAAGGCAGGGCCGGAATGAAAGAAAAAATCGGTGGTCTTAAAGAGAAAGTTGGATTAGGAGGGGAAGAAAAACCCGGTGCTCCTAAAGAAAAAGCCACCGAAAATGCAAAAACAAATACAGAGCCAACCGCATCTGAGGTTGATACCCCAATAAAACCAGAAGCGGAAACCAAAGTTCCAGAAACTAAGGTTGAACCAGAACCAAAGGTAAAAACTGAGCCTGAGCCAATTGCTGAGCCAGAACCAAAAGTAAAATCGGAAGCTGAACCAATTGCTGAGCCAGAAGCTAAAACGCCTGATCAACAGAAAGGAGAAGACTTTGCCAAAAAAGCTCAAAATGACGAGGGTGTTGTATCTAAAGGGGAAACAGAAGACGGTCACGCTTTAAAAGCCGATAAAGAAGGTCATATAGTAGAATGTTCTAATTGCAAAGTTTATGAGATCAGTCACAGTGAGATGCTGAAGGAAAATCCACAACTGGCAGAAGAATTAAAGGCGATAAGAAAAAGAATGGCTAAAACACCAGAGGATCCGGCGGTGATGCGGGATCTGGAGGCATTCGATAAGAAAATCAAGAAGCTAGAATATGACAGCTTCAGCGCAGGCGGAAAAAAAGCACGGGACATGGGGTTACCAGATGCGGAACCTGGTTACCACTGGCGTCTTAACGGTGAGGGCGAGCCTACCTACGTGAAAAATGGAGCAACAGAAGGCAATCAGCGCGTATATGATCCAGAGTCGAAAACGTTTAAAGATTTTGATGGGAAGACTCCAAGAAAAATAGATGTTGAAGCCAAGTATGAGCAGGATCCCACATCTACAAAACCAAAAGATAAGGTAGAAAAAATAGATACAAGTGGGATGACCACTGATGAAGCCAAAAAACTAAAACAAACACAGAAAGAAAGAGCAGATGAAATAATTGAAAGAGACAAACATCCTAAAGGATCAGAAGAATATAATAAGGCAAATAAAAAAGTAATAGACAAGAGTGAGAAATTAGGAGAAGAGGCCGCTGATTTAGCAATGAAGGAAAAATTCGGTCTTGATCCTGATTATACTGGTAAAGGAAGTCGTACCTTAGATAAAGTTTATAGTGAGTCTGTCTATATAGATGAAGCTACCGGCAAGGTTGAGGTTGTTGATAGGGTATCCGTCGTCGAGGCAAAGGGGGGAAGCTCTGATGTAGGAAGCAAAAAGGTGAGCAGCGGCGAAATTGCTGAACAGGGCACAAGACCTTATTTAGAAGAGACAATAAAAGAAATGAAGGCAAGGGGAGGCAAGGATGCTGAAATTGCAGCAAAAATTGAAACTGCACTTGATCAGGGTAAACTGGATTATTATAAGGTATCACAAAAAATCGATGCTAACGGTAATCTTGCTCCGATTGAAATTAAAAAATTTGATATTAAATAGTTATTAAATCATGCACATAACAAGACATTCGTTTAATAAGGAAATTGTTGAAAACAATGTAATACTCAACGACAAGAACATCAATTTATACCTTAAGGAACTAAGTAATAACCACTTGGTTATAAGGGGACTTGAAAGGTTATCTCTCGAAAACCTTTGCTATTCTGCTTCCTTACAATACCCAGTTGATAAGCAGCTATTTTACTTGGATCTATTTATAGATGCATCATTAGCGAAATATCAAATCGCCACAAACATAGGTAAGTCAATTGAAATTAATTTAACAGGAACTAAGCACCAGATTTTACCTGAGGATGTAGATTATTCCGTTTCTGAGCAGAACTGGATAACAGGCTATATGGCCGCCCTGGCCCGACGAAAAATGCAAATTGTACATGCATTTTGTGCTATTGATTTAGATTTTGTTAATCAAAAGAAAAGAACCAAAGGAGGGGCCTATAGTCTATTATTTGCCAAATTTCTACAACGCTTATTCGTTAAAGGAGAACCTCACGGACAAAATCTTTTGGCCGCAGCAAATGAAATAAAAAAAGATAAAATGCCAGAGCCAACATATGAATATGCTTTGTTTATTGATGGCCCTGTGATAGATATGTTTACTCCAATTTTCATGAACGATGAGAAAGATTTCAATGAGACACTATTAAGCGCATTGGAATTGTACAAAAAATATTGGAGCAAGGAACAGATGAATATCCCCAATGGATTAATTTCCTTACCCATTACGGCCTTAACAGTTATGGCAAAGGATTATGATCTAAATATAAAACACACATCAGATTACTTGCTGCAATATTTAATAGATAACTAGAGCTTATTTTAACTTAAAGCACGCCGTTTTTAACCGCGATATCTACAAGCTGCAGGAAGTTTTTACATTTTGACCTCATGAGCATATTTCTCCTGTGATTATTAATGGTATTGATACTGATATGAAGCTGGTCTGCAATCTCTTTACTTCCCATTCCCTGACTTGCTAATTTCAAAACATCAATTTCCCGTTTACTAAGTATATCTTCTGTTTTCTGCAGGAAATAAGACTTGTTCTCAATCACTGATTTCTCACCACCAGCCTCGTGCCTTTCTATTAAATGATTAATTTTCGAATCATTTTTAAAATAGGTTAGGTCAGTAAGTGAATTAACAGAAGCTATCGGCATTCTATAATACTCATTAAAAAGATAGTGCGTACACTGTACTACTGATGACCATGAGTCATCGCCATTTTTTATTCGAAAGTTTGTAGTGAAAGTATATTTCACATCTTTTTCCTGCTTACGATTGGCTAGAAAAGCCATTTGATCTGGGAATATTTGCTCATCAAAAATTTTCATATCCTCCCGGTTTCTGATTCTATTTAGGAATAGAAAGTCCGCCTTTAATAAAAATTCATAAGAATATCCTAAAAAATGGCTTGTACGAGATGGTCTGAAACAGTTGGAGTTTTCGATATAATCACTTACATAATAAATTGAAGGAAAAAAATTATTATTCAATGATTCACTATCAAAGTGCAGAAGTATCCTTTCTGCTTCTGAAAATTGCACACCAAGCCTATTTCGCGAGTGTTTTAAAAAATCAAAGTATGATGATGTTTTAGGATCTTTCATATCAGCTTCGTTTAGTAGAGAAATCAATTAATTATCTATTAAATACTACCTGCAAAGGCATACGGAGTAATCCGTGTTGGCAGATAAAATTTAGGGTAACAAAGATGACAATGTCAATTTAAGGCGTACTTAAATAAGATCAGGGTCAGACGGTTTCCTGTTGTTCTTGGATTTTAGATTTTTCATAGCAAATAGGCGATTAGATTATGCTCTAAAATTAGAATATAGATCGCTATTATTTCCAGAAAAACATGTGAATGGAGCACCTTAGTTATCAAATACAGGTTATGAGTATTTGAATGGTTTTTTGAGCGGAAATTAGTAAAATCGATATTCGATCAGCACATCTCTGCGTTAAATCGAATATCGAATGAGGCCATTGTAAGCCGCTTGTAATGAAAAACTTTTGAATCTTATTTTACGCGTTCAACGTATTCTCCGGTGCGTGTATCCACCTTTATCTTATCACCTTGGTTCACAAACAGAGGCACCTTCAGCTCTACTCCATTTTCAGTAGTAGCATACTTCAAGGCTCCAGAAGAGGTATCGCCTTTAACGGCTGGCTCAGCATATGTAATTTCCAGTTCTACAAAGTTTGGAGCCTGAGCCATTATTGGCTCTTCACTTTCAAAAGAAACAATTACATCCATTCCTTCCTTAATAAACTTTGCCGATGGTCCGAATAGTGACTTAGGTACATTAAACTGTTCAAAACTAACATTATCCATTACCACAAAATAATCTCCCTCTTCATATAAATATTGGAAATCATTAGTCTCAACACGACAAATTTCAACCTGCTCATCAGTTCCTAAACGTGCTTCAACAATTCTTCCAGTTTTAATATTACGAAATTTACCTAAGTAAAAAGCGCCACCTTTGCCAGGTGTACGGTGTAAGAACTCTATAACTGTTACCAGTTCGTTATTGAAACGTAAAATATTTCCCACTTTAATTTCGGATGCCTTTGCCATAAAAATGTATTTCTAAAATTTGAGCCCAAATATATATGCTTTTTGCGTATTTATATGCCTTAATAATTAAAGGATTTAATGCAAAATGATCTCAAATTCTTTTTATCTTGATCATAAAACAGCATAATTTTAGATGCTTTAAAGTTGACGCATCTCCAACACAAGTAAACAACCGTAGCTATGGAAGAGCCTGTTAACACAAATCAACACATTGTTAAAATATTGAGCGTTGAAAACGTCACGCATAATGTAAAGCGGTTTACCGTCGAAAAACCAGCCAATTATACTTTTATGCCCGGTCAGGCTACCGATGTAGCTATTAACAAACCAGCACTAAAATCTATGGTTGGTCCATTTACTTTTACCTCTCTTAACCAGGCAGAATACCTTGAGTTCACCATCAAGATTTATAAAGACCATGATGGTTTAACAAACAAACTCTCTTCTCTAAATCCAACAGATGAATTAATCATCCATGATGTATTTGGAACCATAAATTACAAAGGTTCAGGTGTATTTATTGCAGGCGGCGCAGGTATCACTCCATTTTTAGCAATACTCAGACAACTTAAACTTGATGGCTCACTGCAGGGAAACAAACTATTATTTGCCAACCATAATGAGAGCGATATCATACACAAAACCGAGTTAAAATATTTGCTTGGGGACAATTATATTGATGTATTAAAAGATCCGTTAGACCCGAAAACACAAAGTGGGATAATTGACCAGAATCTTCTAGAAAAATACATTGGTAATCGAGAAAAGTGGTATTACATATGTGGGCCAGATGCATTTACCGCAGCAATGGTCGATAATCTTAAAAATCTTGGAGTGGATAAATCTCACATAGTTATAGAAGAATAATACAACTCAACTAGTGTTTGTTTAACCTTGCCTCTTCAAGATCAAGGTTATCCTCCATATCGCGCAGCACTTCATGATCATATTGCTTAGTAGCTTTGAGTCTTTTAAGGCCAGCTCTCCTTAGTGTAACCAACTCAAGCATGATCTTTCTATAGAGTTTCCTCACTGAGCCAACTTCTTCCTTTTGCGTTTGCTCAAGCAATGTACGCTCAGTTGCCCTGATGCTCCGTTCCAACTGCTCTTTAATTCTGGCAATTGTTTCAAACTGGCTCATCTCATTACTATATTTTTCATCAAGATGCTCAACGCACTCCCTGGCAAGTTGCAAACGTATTGATTCAATCTGATCTTCTTCTGGTACCCCCTCATCTATCTCTTCAATCTTTAGCCACTTCAGGAACAAAGGCAATGTTAATCCCTGAAAAATTAACGTAACAAGTATTACAATAAATGTGATAAACAGAATCATATTGCGATGAGGGAAAGCTTCGCCCGTATCTAAAGTTAAGGGAATTGCGAGTGCTGATGCAAGAGAGACAACGCCACGCATTCCAGCCCATCCAATGATAAAAGGCAGCTTTAAACCCGGACTCTTTTCTTTCTTTCTGATTTTTGCACTTATAAATCTCGGGATAAATCCAGCCACATATACCAGAATGATTCTAACAACAATTACTATGGCGCTAATGAGAAGTCCATATTTAATGGCCTCTTCCATAGAATAATCTTCCAAACCTTCAACAATAACAGGTAATTCCAGCCCAATCAAAATAAAGACAAAACCATTTAATAAAAAGCCTACTGTAGCCCATACTTCTTTGGCCTGTAAACGTGTATGATAATTAAGGAAATCGTTGGAGCGGAATGAAAGAAACAAACCGCCGCTTACTACTGCTAAAACACCAGACCAATGAAACTCTTCTGCAACAATATACATCAGATACGGAGCAATTAATGTGATAGGGGTAGTAATGCTCGACGATTTAGCCCAATACCTCAATACAAAATACAAAATATGAGCAATAAAAAGCCCCACAACTACCCCCATAAGTGCTAACACAAAAAAGTCAGTCACTGCCTCCTGCAAAACAAATTGCCCTGTAAGAATAGCAGCAATTGCAAACCGGAATACAGTTAAAGAAGCGGCATCGTTAACCAAACTTTCGCCCTCTAAAATGGTTAAGCCTCTCTTGGGCATATTTAAACCTTTCAATACAGAAGTTGCAGCAACGGCATCAGGAGGAGAAATAATTCCTCCAAGCAGGAAACCAAATGCAAGTGTAAATCCCGGTATAATATTTACAGAAAAGTAAGCAATGGCCAACGAGGTAATTAACACCAATCCAAAACCCAACAAAAAGATTGATCTTTTCCATTTCCAGAAATCATTCCAGGAAGTATACCACGCGGCCTCAAATAAAAGTGGTGGAAGAAAAATAAGAAATACAATATCTGGATGTACACTTATTGATGGTACCCCGGGAATAAAACTAATTGCTAAACCTCCTATTACCAGGAAAATAGGATAAGAAATTTTCCAGCGTTGACTTAACAGGTAAAGTAACGCCATGGCAAAAAATAACGCAAGAATTAAAAGGAGATTTTGATGTATCATAGAGGAAATAAAGATAGCAAAAAATTCTTTTTCAACTTGTGTATACAAGTGTGAGTTTTTCTTTTATATTTGTTATTAAGCTGCTAGTAACCAGACAGTAGCTTAAACCAAATATACCTCTTATGGACACAAATGAACAAAAACCACAGGTTTCCCGTAGAAATTTCTTGATGTCTGCTGCTGCCGTAGCCATAGTGCCATCATTTTTAATGAATGCTTTTACCGCTTCGGCAAAAGCTCCGGCTGGCAAGCTCAGGCATGCCTGTATCGGCGTAGGTGGGATGGGTGGCTATGATCTGTCAAATTTTAAGTCGCACCCAGATGTAGAGATCGTAGCCATTTGTGATGTTGATGCTGATATCCTAAAAAAGGCAGCTGAAGGTATTCCGGGAGTCAGGACCTATGCAGACTGGCGGGAATTGTTAAAGAAGGAAGGAAAAAACATTGACTCCGTAAATGTCTCGGTGCCAGATCACATGCACTTCTCTATTGCCTACAAAGCGATCAAGGCAGGCAAACATGTTTATTGCCAAAAACCACTTTGCCATGATGTGGCTGAAGTAAGATCTCTTACTAAAGCTGCTATCAAAGCAGGAGTAACCACTCAACTGGGTACCCAGATCGCTTCATCAGCATGTGACCGTACTGCAGTGCAGCTGATCAAAGATGGAGCAATCGGCAAGATCAAACATGCTTATTTATGCTCAAACAGATCTGGTGCAGTAGAATTCAGGATGGTAGAACCTCAGCCTGCACAAAACCCGCCCGCAAACTTAAGCTGGGACCTCTGGCTGGGTACGGGACCGGTAAGACCTTACGCCCCGGGCATATATCACCAGGCCAAATGGAGGTCATGGCAAGATTTCGGAACAGGATGGTCAGGAGATATTGGGTGCCATATCTTTGATGCAGTCTGGAAGGGGCTAGGACTAAAAGCCCCGGTATCTGTACAGGCGGAAGTTCATCAGGGCTGGAAAAATTCGCCTGACAAAAGAAAAGAGAACTGGCCATGGGCCGATCATATCACCTGGGTTTTTCCCGGAAATTCCTTTACCGAATCTGAAAAGCTGACCCTTGAATGGTTTGACGGTGAGATGTTTCCGCCAGAGGACGTCCGTAAATTATATACTCCCGGCAAATATCCCGAAGAATGTGCCCTGCTGGTCGGTACCGATGGCGCTTTGCTGATCCCGCATGGCGGAGAAAAGCCGATACTGCTGCCGGAAGATAAATTTAAGGACAAAGAGGTGCGTAAAATCGAAGGCCGGAACCACTATCACCATTTTGTAAATGCCTGCCTGGGTGGAGAAAAAACGGAATCGCATTTTGCACAGTCGGGTCCCATGACCGAGGCTATATTACTGGGTACCGTTGCTATTCGTGTACCCGATCAGTTGCTGCAATGGGATGCTGAGAACATGAAGTTTCCAAACTATCCTGAAGCTAATAAATACATCAGAAGGAAATACCGAAAAGGATGGGAGATCGAAGGCGAATTTTAATTAGAGGGGGGAGAAAACGAATTGGATTATCATTAATTTGTCAGTTTAAAGCAATTGATTAATAAGAAATAATCCTTTTCGTTTATATTATGTCTTATGGTTATATATAGATATAATATATTATGAAAACCTTGAATTTCAAATCATTAATTATAGCTGGGTCTATAATCCTGATCAGTGGATTAACAACTAACAACGTTTTAGCACAAAGATCTTCTCGTGGCAGTGGTGGTGGTGGCGGTAGTCATGTATCAGCGGGTGGGGGAAGCAGACCATCAAGACCGTCTCAAGGAAATATATCTGGCGGCACAAGACCGTCAAGGCCATCAATAGGCAGTGGATCGCGTCCTGATTACAGACCAAGTCGTCCGGCCAATAGACCTGGTTATGGCTACAGGCCTGGCTATGGCAACAGGCCAGGCTATGGTTACAGACCAGGTTACCACTACAGACCAGGTTATTCTTATCGCAGACCTTACTACGGATACTATTATAATTACTATAGACCATTTTTAGGCATCAGTTTAAGCGTATTGCCTTATGGATATTACCCATTCTATTTTGGTGCAGATCAATTCTACTATTCAGGAGGATTCTTTTACAGACAGTACGACGAGGGATATAAAGTAGTTGTGCCTCCGGTAGGTGCTCAGGTACCAAGCATTCCTTCTGAAGCAAAACAGATCACTATTAATGGCCAAACCTATTACGAATATAAAGGGGTTTATTACAGCACAACTGTGGATGCTGATGGTAAAACTGTTTATGTGGTGGCAGGTAAAGATGGTGTATTAGATACCGACAATGGTGCTGTTACAGACGACACCAGCAACTTACCTCAGGTAGGAGATGTTGTAAATCAGTTGCCAGAAGGTACAAGAGATGTGATGATCAAAGGAGCACAATATTACGTTTCTGAAGAAGGTGTTTATTACGAGAAAATAGTGGACGGCGATAACATCACTTATAAAGTTATAGGAATTGGTAACTAAAGCAGTCGTCATCTTGAATTTATTTCAGGATGACCGGAGTACAAACAAGGCCGATAATGATATCGGCCTTGTTTGTTTTATTTATCAGTACCACTCAGCCTAAACAACTTAGTTTCATGACTCAATACCTTGCCACTCCATTTTTTGCCACTACCCACAGCCTTATGCAACCATAGATCATTGATTTTATAAGAACCATCCAACCCTAAATCCTTCCAATTCAAACTAAGGGACTCAGCAGATGCTCCGCGATTCAAAATAGCAATAGCATAATCACCATTTTTAAGCGGCTTCACAAAAACATTCCAATTGCCTTTATTAATCTTACGTTCTGCTTGTTTACCAAGCGCATCCTGATTTATAGCAATAACGTCTTCATTCAGCAAAATTCTTTAGTTGCCTCACTCATAATACGTAAATCATTAGTAGCTACCAAAGGAGCGGTCATTATACTCCACAAACTCATTTGACTTTGATATTCAGTCTCTGAGCAACCTTTACCACCTAAGTCGCCCGAGGGTCCTTTTTTACCATTTAAGCCTATTACAAGCATATCAAAATCATTCCATCCACCCGGACCAGCATATTGAGCCAGATCAGCATTTACATCAACAATATCCATTATCCCGGCACCTATACTATGTAAATCATTAGGATCTTTCCATGGTTTTAATGCAGCCCATTTATCACGCACATCGGCAGTAGTACGCCATAATTGCCCTCCGGCATTTTTTGCCCAAAGCCATGGTTTTCTATTACCCCATTCGCAAATACCTAGCGCAATTTCCCTACCGCTATTCCTTAATGCATCAGCCATTTTTTTATACCTTACAACAGCAGTTGCAGAATCTGCAGGCGCATCACAATAATCATATTTAAGGTAATCAATACCCCACGAAGCAAATGTTTTAGCATCCTGCTCCTCAAAATTCAAACTCGCTGTATAACCCGCGCAGGTTAACTGCGCCGCATCAGAATAAATACCCAATTTAATTCCTTTTTCATGCACATAATCAGCCAGTGACTTTACACCAGATGGGAATTTCAAGGGGTCGGCAATAATTTGATTACGGTTATCTCTGCCGCCTTGCCATCCATCGTCTATCATCAGGTAATTGTAGCCTGCTTTCACCATTCCTGAACTTACCATTGCATCGGCCATTTCCTTAATATCTTTTTCATTTATCTTATCTGCGAAGTAGTTCCATGTCATCCATCCCATAGGAGGAGTAGCCGCCAGTTCAGGTTTATCATTGAAATTTACCTGAGCAATTCCTGAAAATGTACTTAGCCAAAATGCAATAACCAAGGAACCTGCAATTATTTTATTATTCATTTCTGTGTTTGGTTTATTCTGTTTAGCTTAAAAACAATGCTACCAAATATAGATGCTCTTACTAGAATTTAGCACAAAAAAATATTTAATTTTATGAAATGATAAGACAAGCTTTAGCCACAGATGCACCTCAAATAGCAAGATTAATTATTCATGCAATGGAAGATCTGGCATCAAAGTTTGTTGGCCAATCGGATCCTTTAAAGGCTATACCTCTATTTGAGCATTTTGCGGGCTTGCGTGGCAATCAGTACAGCTACGAAAATATGCTTGTATATGAAGATGAATCGGGTATCTGTGGAGCTATTAGTGGCTACGATGGGGCAGACCTCAACCTGCTCAGGTCACCTTTCCTGAATTATATTGCATCATCATATAACTTTAAGGATATCCCTGAAGATGAAACACAACCGGGTGAGTTCTATATCGACTGTATTAGTGTTGCCGCAAACAAACAGGGGCAAGGTATTGGCAAAAAGTTAATCAACGCTATGGTAGGGCAGCTGACTAACTCAAAACACACTAAAGCAGGGCTATTGGTGAGTAAGGATAATCCTAATGCCGAAAGACTCTATACAAATTTAGGCTTTAAGATCGCGGACGAAAGGCAATTTATGGGAGGTACTTATTATCATATGCAATGCGCAGTCTGACAATAAAAAAACGCCTCACATGCTAGTATGGGCGTTTTTCTCGTCGAAGTTAAACTGGTATATCTTAATTCGGCATTAATACCGTATCAACAACATGGATAACTCCATTTTTCTGATAAACATCTGCAATAGTAACAGTACTCATTCCACCTTTTTCGTCTTTAAGAACTAATTTCTTGCCATCCATCCAGGCCCACAACTTGCCTCCCTGAACGGTAGTCAGTTCAGCTTTACCATTACCATCCTTAATGGCTTTTGCTATTGCTTTAGAATCCATTTTACCAGCAACCACATGATAAGTTAATATCCTGGTTAACACATCTTTGCTTTCAGGTTTTACCAGCGTTTCAACTGTTCCTGCTGGTAATTTATCAAAAGCTGCATTTGTTGGCGCAAATACGGTAAAAGGCCCTGCGCTTTTTAATGTTTCTACCAATCCTGCTGCTTTAACCGCAGCTACCAGTGTGGTGTGGTCTTTTGAATTAACCGCATTGTCAACAATATCTTTAGTCGAATACATATCCGCACCGCCAACCATTGGATTTTTTTGCGCATAAACTTGTGTCGAAAATGCCATAACTATTATGGCAAATACAGATTGAATTACTCTTTTCATTTTAGATTTTGATTTGATAACACTTACGCAAATCAAGACAGGTTTGGTTTTCGTGATATAAAATAATTAAATTTATGCACGAGCATTTTACAGTACCAGTATGAGAACAGAAAATTCATTTCAACGCAGAGCTGAAGAGTTTAGAGCCTTACATCAACGAGCCGGTATATTTGTAATTCCCAATCCATGGGATGCAGGATCGGCAAGAATATTAGAAACGTTAGGATTTAAAGCACTTGCAACAACAAGTGCTGGTCTTGCTTATTCGCTTGCAAAGCCAGATGGCCATGCCGCTATTACTCGCGAGCAAACTTTACAGAACGTACAAAGTATTATTAATGTAACAGATTTGCCTGTATCCGCCGACTTAGAGAATGGATTTGGCGACGATCCTTTAAAGTGTGCACAAACCATCAGACTTGCTGCAAATACCGGATTGTCTGGAGGTTCTATTGAAGATGCCACCGGGGATCCTAACGACCCCATTTATCCTTTTGAACTTTCTGTTGATCGTATAAAAGCCGCAGTTGAAGCTGCACGCAGCCAACCTTATCCTTTCACACTAACAGCCAGGGCAGAGAACCTGATACACGGGCGCCCTGATCTTAAAGATACCATTAAAAGGCTTGTTGCCTATGCAGATGCAGGTGCCGATGTATTGTTTGCACCAGGTTTAAAAACTAAAGAAGAAATAGAAACAGTTGTAAAAGCAGTTTCTCCTAAGCCTGTAAACGTAATTATGGGATTGGCCGGAGACAATTTTTCGCTTAATATGCTGGAAGATATGGGTGTAAAACGTGTAAGTATGGGCTCTTCTTTAGTTAGAGCTGCCTACGGTGGTTTTTTTAAAGCAGTTGAAGAAATACTTCAAAAAGGAACATTCAGCTTTGCTGATGATGCAAAACCATATGCTGATCTTAATAAGCTATTTAGCAACTAAGAAGAGAACTTAAAAAGAATGGACAATTATCTGGAAAGTGTAAAGAAACAATTTCTTTACTATAAGCAACTCGGAGAGAAAGCAATGGAGCAACTGCAAGAGCAAGACCTGTTCTGGCAATGCAATGAAGAAAGCAATAGCATTTCAACCATAGTTAATCACCTGTCAGGAAATATGTTATCCCGATTCACAGACTTTTTAACTTCAGATGGAGAAAAGCCATGGCGAAACAGGGATAATGAATTTGAGTCTAAAATAACAAGCAAGGAAGAATTAATAAAGCTTTGGAATAAGGGGTGGGATTGCCTGCTAAATGCCATTAATCAGCTTGACGATGATGACCTAAATGCGATAATCTATATCAGAAATGATGGGCACACTGTTACCGAAGCAATTAACAGACAACTTGCTCATTATCCTTATCATATTGGCCAGATTGTTTTTATAGCCAAAATGAGAAAAAATGAAGAGTGGAAAACCTTATCTATTGCCAGAAACAAATCGGCAGATTACAATGCACGAAAGTTCTCAAATGAAAAAGAGAAACGCCATTTTACTGATGATCTTTAAAATTAATTATCTTTTTTAGTTGCAATAACAATTCCTGTTGCCCAGCATTGCTTGGTTATAAGCAGGTCATTCCTTTTTTCTAAATCTTCTATTAGCTTAATTGCTTTTTCCTGATGGCCCTCAGGCCAGTTTGGCTGCGGCAACATATCATCAATAATGTAAAATGCACCCGGATTTAACATGTTAATCACCTCATCAAGCATTAAGTATTTCCCGTGCCATGTATCAGCGAAGATATAATCAAACTTCAGGTCTTTATTCTGCTCAACCCATTCACCACCATCAATACATTCCAAGCCAAGCCTGTTATCCTCGGCAAGAAAACGCGATGCTACAGATAAATAATTAGGATCATTATCAATGGAGATTAAGGTAGCTTCCTTGTCCATCCCGTCAAGAATCCATGAGGTTGACAAGCCTGTTCCGGTTCCCAGTTCTAAAAATCTGCCGCCAGGCTTTGTACCAGCTAATGTTCTTAATAAAGAGCAAGTTAATACATCAGACGCCATTGAAAATTCGGTATTCTTTGTTGCTTCGTCTATAGCTAAATAAGCATCTGGATAAGTCTGTTTAATTTGTTCTATCACAAATATTTGGTTTATGGGTATACTCATTAATTAACTTTGTGAAGATAGTACTTGTTTAGTTTTAAAACACACCTAACTTAACGCATCGTGAAAAATGATACCAAGACTATGTCTGTTTCCACTATGCAACGGACTTACCCCATGTTTCATGTTTACCCTGTAATACCCTTTGCTTCCCTTTACAGGTCTAAAATTAGTTGTAAAAATAACCATATCTCCAAGATCGGGTTTTAATACATTTGCCTTTGATTGCGCCCGCGGAATTTGTTCCGTAATCACAAATTCACCGCCTTTATAATCCTCGTCTGCTTGATCGAGTATAAGAACCATTTGCATTGGAAAATAAATCTCTCCATATAAATCCTGATGAAGCGTATTAAATCCACCCTCCCCATATTTTAATATCAGCACCGTTGGTTTGGTTTGCCCATGATCATGGCATATTTGTTTAAGCTCATAATGGGCGAGAGGGAAACGGATATTTAACTTCAATTCTTCCATCCAGCTATTCGCCACTGGAGCAATTGACGGATATATGTTCTCCCGTAATTCAGTTATAATTGCGGGCAGGGGGTAACTGAAATATTTATACTCTCCTAATCCGAATCGGTACCGTTCCATATTTACCGTTTTCCGATAATTATCATCAGCATTATAATCTTCAATCAAATTCTCACATTCAGCCTTTGTTAGTATATTTTTTATCACAACAAACCCTTTATCATGTAGTTCAACTTTTATTTTAGGCCAGTTAATTTCGGCTATTCGGTCAGTTATCGATCTCATATTTTAGTATTTAAAGGCAAATTAATTGGTAAAATCAAACATATTCAACCCGATTCTTGCTTTCTGGCTAAGCCTTGAGTTTATACAGGAATAATCACGATGTTTTAAAAGCTTAAGTTTTTCAGCTAACTTTAAAATAAATAGTATTAATGTTATTAAAAGAAAATTATGCGTAAAAATCTCTTTGTATTTGGTATGAGTTGTTTGTTGATGCTGGGTTCTGCTGAATCTCTTTTGGCATCAGGAAAAAATATGCCTGTTAGCGCTCAAACAAAAGTAAGTTCTAAAGATTTAATTGGCCGTTGGGATATCACTATTGATGAAAACGGGAAATCAGCACCATCATGGCTAGAAGTAAAACTATCAGGTTTAAAAACATTGGTAGGCTATTATGTTGGTCCTAGTGGAAGCGCTCGTCCGATAGCAAAGGTAAATTTCGACAATGGTAAGTTCAGTTTCACTATTCCTCCTCAATGGGAAGATGGAGGTCAGGATTTTGTTATTGAAGGTGAAGTAACCGGAGGCACAATTCAAGGAACAATTACCACAAACGAAGGCAAAAAATACAATTGGAAAGGAGTAAAGGCTCCATATTTAAAAAGAACCGCTGCTCCGGTTTGGGGTAAAACCATTAACCTGTTTAACGGGAAGGATTTGGCCGGTTGGAAAGCAATGGGAGAAAACCAATGGATAGTAAAAGATGGTGTTTTAACCAGCCCAAAATCAGGTGCTAACCTAATTTCTGATCAAAAATTTACCGACTTTAAATTGCATGTTGAGTTTAGATACCAAAAAGGAAGCAATAGCGGTGTGTACTTAAGGGGCAGACATGAGGTTCAAATAGAAGATAGCCCTAAAGACCAACATCCATCAAGTGTGCTGTTTAGTGGCATTTACGGATTCCTAACACCTAGCGAGATCAATGCATTAGGACCTAATACATGGCAAACTTTTGATATTACTTTAATAGGCAGAATGGTTACAGTAGTTGTTAATGGAAAAACTGTGATTACTAATCAGGAAATCCCGGGAATTACTGGCGGCGCATTAGATAGCAATGAAGGTGAACCGGGACCAATCTATATCCAGGGAGATCATGGCCCAATTGAATTTAAAAAGATAGTGATTACTCCTTCAAAATAGAATCAGTTTTTATATAGTAGCTTAATTCTGCTTCAAGTCTAGATCCAGAAGATGACCGGAGGAACACTGGAAGATGAGCCGGAGAAGAACTAAGCTACTATATTAAAACACCTCGTTTAAACCGAGAAAAAATCCCTTTGCACCAAAATTACCAAAGGCGTAATCTAAACAGAGATTGGTTCGTGTTGCCTTATTAAACAATACACGCAAACCAGCCCCGCCAGCAGGTTGCCATTGCTGAAACAGCTTAGTGCCAGATAGGTCATTGGCAGTTTGAATATTAAAGAAAGTAACACCACTTATAAAATCATTCCTTGTGATAGGGAAGCGGTATTCTATCTCTGAATAACAATACTGAGTGCCTTTAAAATAACCGATAGTATACCCTCTGCCACTTCTAAAATTTGCATCTTTTCCAGTCCCTGGAAGTTCCAGATAGGGCAGTGTACCACTTACTAGATAAGATCCCCAATTCCAGAGTGCGATTACATGTTCCGGATTTCTGGCCGAAAGGCTCCAGTATTTTCTAAAATCAGTAGTTACCTGTACCGCATTCTTTGTACTTCCTATCCAGCTTTGATTTGCACGAATCCCAACGTCTGCATATATTCCTTTATAGGCCCGGTTCTGATTATCCCGCGTGGTGTACTGTAAGTTTAATAAAAATCCATTAGCCATGTAATGATCTTTATCAAAACCATGTATCTGATTATAAATATGATAGGGCGTTGAGCCATTTGGATTATTTGGATCTTCCAGTTTTCTGCGGATTTCGAATGATGCACCAGCTCCTATAAAAAGGCGATCCATAATTTGCTTATATACCTTTTCACGGAAATTATAATATTCCCCATGAATTGCATAGCCTTTACGCTCAGGATTAGACAATATCAGTTCCTCTTCAGTTCCAGTTGATACCTTGCCAATCCCCAATCCAAAATCAGGAGTAACTGTTTTGGCGGCAACCAAACTTCCTTGTAAGTTCCACCTGTTACCCGGCGTGTAAACATTGTGACTCAGGTAAAAATAAATGATGCCCTTGGTTGTAATGGAAGCTGATGTTGCCGCTACTGACATTAATGTATTAGGTTCTTGCCCCAATACCTTACCTACAACTGCTTTAAGTCCAATTTGAGCCCCAATACTTGGATTATAGGCAATACTTGGCATAGGTGTAAGGCCCGATTTATTTTGAGTTGGCTTGGGTGGTTTACCCGGACTAAAAATACTACGACCTAAATCGCCAATATCGTATTGCTTTACTGTCGTGTCGATTTTAAGTGAATCAGACAAAGGTTTAGTTTGTCCATAACTATATGCCTGAACGCCCATAAATGAGGTCAGCAATACTATCTTTATTTTTAATGAACTTTTAATTTTCTTTCTGTTTAAATGTGATAAGAACTTACAATCTATTATGTTTAATGCTAAACGAAAAATAAACAACGTATCTATTAATTAAGCATATGGGCCAGTATTGGTCCACATTTTTCGATACATGGGGCATAAAAGTGTCCGTGTTTCCAATTTGCCGATTTAGGAGACAAGCCCCACCAAAATTCTGCCAAAGCGAGTGGTTCCATTCCATTAGCAAAAGCATATTGTAATAATTTAGGTGCAGCACATTCTCCGGCACCTGCTGGCGGTTTGCCCGAAGCGGTATGTTCAAAAGCTTTAATTAAGCTTTTGGATTCTCCAGCTTTGTTTAAAAAATGGTATTGCTCAAAGATTCGACTTTGTAATGCATTAGAATGATCTTTTCTTAGCGCTTTTAAAAGCTGGATTTCTTTGGTATGAGCCTCGTCTTTAAATGATTCCAGGTAACTGATTTTCTCGTTAATCTGAGTAAGTTTTTCCATCCCTGCATTTACAAAGCCACCCGGTTCCAAACCATCAAATATTGGCGGCACAAATTTAGCATGATAATTTCTGCCGGCCAGTTTACCCGAAAATGCAGCCAAATATCCTAGTTTGCCTTCCTCGGTTCTAACTATTAATACGCCAAACATCTTTCCAATTACCATTCCTTCGGCACCGGTAAGCAAACCAAAATTATGTGCCCATTCTTGTTGATGCGCTAGATGAAACTGCAGTTTACTTGCCGCCAAAAGACAAAGCGGATGTAATTCACTTTCTAAAGAAAAGCTAAGTCCATCGGCAAGTGCATTGATTTCTGCAGATTCCTCGAAAGGGCAGAATACTGAATTTTCATCAATTAGATTTGGCATTATTGGATGTTTTGCATTACTGGGCGTTTTTGCATTGCTTGGTGTTTTTGTTTTAGGCGGTCGTCATCCTGAATTTGTTTTGCTTCGCAGCTACTTCGTGTTCAGGATCCCGGACAAGAAAGATGGAATAGATCGCTTAATAATACACTCTATTTTTAAAAAATTTGACGCAAATATCAAACAATTTTATTTAAAACCTTATAAAATAATTTCCCATAATATTTTGTGCCAGATCAAGTTTAATCCCGTACCTCATATGATTCTTTAACGCTGTCTGCTTCTTTTTGGGCTATTATTTTTTCTTTTTTGAGGTCAACACGGATCAGGTTATACAAGCTCATATAGATATTAGCAACCCAAACAATAGAGAATCCAGATATAAGATAACCTGTAAACCCTTGATACAGCAGCGTATACTTAGTAAGAACAAGTAAAAAGAGCGTAACATAATGACTAAAGCAATACTCGCAGGTAAGCATGTAAAACAGCTTTCTTTTCAGAATATGGCTAGCCGTTTTTGATTTTTCAACAAAGTACTCTCTTATCTCTCTAAAAACTTCTTCCTTTGTTACCGTCCATGAGATGCAGGCCACAGGAATTGCAAGTATAAACAACCAATATTCGTGAGTATTCATAAAAATATTTAAAGAATGACGATTTCATGTTAGCTGAACAAAACAGCCATGTATTTGTTTAAACATTTTTTTTAATCATTCATTTAGTTTCTTTTCTTATAGTTCCCTACCGCCCAGGCATTCAGTACAATGGCAAAAACACCAACAGTACCTAGTTGAGGCAATATGTCTCTTAACCCACTACCTTTAAGGATAACCATTCGCATTACTTCTATCAGGTAACTAACCGGATTGAACCTCGAAACTATTTTTGCCCAATCGGGCATACTGTCTATAGAGGTGAATAAGCCACCCATCAGAATAAAGATCATCATGAAAAAAAACATGATAAACATAGCTTGCTGCTGGGTATCACAAAAGGTTGAAATCAAAAGTCCGAAACCCAAAATGGCCAGCAAGAAAACAGATGCAAAGAGATACAGCACTAGCAAATTTCCGAGAGGTTCAATACCATAAATTAACCACGATACTAGGAGCCCTAGCGTAAACACCACATTTCCAAGTACCCAAAAGGGGATGAGTTTTCCCAATATAAAATGATGTTTTCTTATTGGACTTACATTGATCTGTTCAATAGTACCAAACTCTTTTTCTTTCACAATGTTTAGTGCCGATAGAAAACCTCCAATCATGGTAACCAGTATAGCCAAAATACCGGGAACCATAAAAAATTTGTACTTCATTAAAGGATTAAACAGATTGGATGAGCTGATCTCGATAACCGCAGCGCCGCTAAATTTTGAAACCGGCAGCAATTGCAGTCTTATATCGTTATTAAAGTCTCTTATGATAGACCCAAGATATGCTCCTCCAAGATTTGCCTTCACTCCGTTTATGGCATTTACGACAATAAATAGCTGTTGGTGGTTTTCGCGGACAAGGTTGCGCTCAAATCCATGCGGAATTTCCAGAATCAGATCGGCCTTGTCCGCTTCGATCAGTTTCATTCCTTCTTTAAAAGAGGCATTATATCCGGTAAGTTTAAAGTATCCAGAGGCGGTAATTTTAGAGATCAGTTTTTGGGAATAGCTGGAATGATCATGATCTACTACAGAAAGATTGATGTTCTTTACTTCATAATTTGCAGCAAGCGGCAGAATTATCAGTTGCATAACCGGCATTATGATGATCAGTAACAGTATAGCCTTGTTGCGAAATATCTGTCTGAATTCTTTTTCGAGTAAAAAACGGATCGTTCTCATGCCAGTCTGATTTTAAAACTTTTTAAACTCACTACTAATAAACCAAGGGTAATACCACCCAGAATTAACGTTTCTTTCCAAATGGCCGAAAATCCTAATCCTTTGATCATAATGGACTTCACAATTAAATAGAACCATTTTGCAGGAACCAGATTAGAGATCAATTGCAATGGGTAAGGCATGTTTTCTATAGGAAACATAAAACCACTGAAAAGCACTGTTGGTAAAAACATTCCCATGAGAGAGATTAACATGGCCATTTGCTGGGAATCTGTTTTTACAGAGATGAATATGCCCAGGCTTAGGCAGGTGATGATAAACAAGGTGCTTTCTACAAAAAGCAGGGCCACACTTCCGTTAACTGGCAAATCGAGCACATAAACACTCAACAGTAGGATGGAAGCTACATTTATGAGCGATAGAAAAAGGTATGGTACTGCTTTAGAAAGGATAACCAGAAGCGGACTAAACGGTGAAACCAATAAAATTTCCATGGTTCCTGTTTCTTTTTCTTTTACAATTGAAATAGCCGTCATCATTACACACACCAGCATTAGTACCAGGGCCATCACACCCGGAACAAAATTATGTGCACCCTTTAGTTGCGGGTTGTACAACATCCTTACTTCGGGAACTATCAAGTAGGGTATAGCTGCTGCTTTATCAATTGAATTTTGATAGTCCTGAATAATTGAAGAAACATAATTTGTAAGCATACTGGCAGTATTAGGATCAGAAGCATCGGCAAGAATCTGGATCTGTGCCTTGCGCTGATGGAGTAGGGCTTCATTAAATCCTGCCGGAAAAACGATGGCCATCTTAATTTTTCCTTTTTTAAATGCCGCTTCCATTTGCTTATTGTTCATCACGCTGCTTTGAATATCGAAGTACCTGCTGGCAGCTATCCTGCTGATGATTTGTTGTGAGGCCTGGTCTTTGGCCTGATCCATAACAATGATCTCAGAGTTTTTAACCTCGTTGGTTAGTGCGAATCCAAAAATAAGAATCTGGATAACCGGCATTCCAAATAGAATTAGCAAGGTCTTTTTGTCCCTCCAAACATGGGCAAATTCCTTTTTTACAAAGTTGATAAACTGTTCCATTGCCTTATTATTCTAATCGCTACGTTTTGCACCTCTGGCCAGATGATAAAAAACCTGGTCCATTGAGCTTGCTTTAAATTGACTTTTTAAATTAGCCGGGGTATCAAGCGCTTCTATTTTTCCGTCTACCATAATAGATATGCGGTTACAATACTCAGCTTCATCCATATAATGAGTGGTCACAAAAATGGTAATTCCTTTTGCAGATGCCTCGTAGATCAGGTCCCAGAATTGTCTTCTTGTTACCGGATCAACTCCTCCGGTTGGTTCGTCCAGAAATACAATTTTTGGTTGGTGTAAAACCGCAACTGAAAAGGAAAGCTTCTGTTTCCAGCCCAAGGGCAGGGAGGCTACTAATTTTTTAGCTTCGTTTTTAAGTTCTAGCTGTTCCAGTAAGTCTTCACTTTTTGTTTTAATTTCCCGATTGCTTAACCCATAGATTCCTCCAAAAAACCTGATGTTTTCCTGCACGGTGAGATCTTCATACAAAGAGAACCTCTGACTCATGTAGCCTATATTCCTTTTAATTTCTTCTGTTTGCTTATATACATCAAAACCTGCTACTGTGGCAGTACCAGAACTGGGTATAGATAAGCCGCATAGCATGCGCATGGCAGTTGTTTTACCGGCACCGTTAGCACCCAGAAAACCAAATATTTCGCCCTTTTCTACTTCAAAAGTAATTTCATTTGTTGCTGTGAAATCTCCAAAGCGCTTGGTCAGCCTATCCGTTTTTATTACATATTCCATAGCTAGGTCTTCAATAATTTGATGAAATAATCTTCGATGGTTGGTGGTACAGGCTTAATTTCAATCTGAGTTAAACCTTCAGCTTTCAGGTAGGTCTTCAGCTTATTATCCTCAAAAGAACCATTAAAGGAAACATGGGCATACTCGCCAAAGGCATAACAATCCATTACCTCAGGGTATTTTCTAAGTGCTTTAATCAGTTCATACATCTGATCTGCTTTGATTGCATATAGTTGCTCCGGATATTGCTGAATCATATTTTGAGGGGTGTTAATGGATAATATTTTCCCGTTCTGGATCAGGGCGATGCGGTCGCACAAAGTAGCCTCGTCCATATACGGGGTTGATACCAGAATGGTAATATCTTGCGCTTTAAGCCTTTTCAGCATCTCCCAAAATTCTTTTCTTGACACCGGATCTACTCCAGTTGTTGGCTCATCCAGAAACAATACGGTTGGTTTGTGGATCAGAGCACAACATAATGCTAGTTTTTGTTTCATTCCACCTGAGAGTTTCCCCGCCCTTCTGTTTTTGAAGGGTTGGATCTGGACGTAGATATCTTCGATCAGATGATAATTCTGAGCGATGGTAGTGCCAAATACAGTAGCAAAAAAGCGAAGGTTTTCTTCGATGGTCAGGTCCGGGTAGAGTGAAAATCTGCCAGGCATATAACCAATTGTTTTTCTAATCTGTTTATAGTCGGCAACTACATCATAACCGTCTATCTTTGCCGTTCCTTTTTCAGGAAGTAGCAGGGTAGTCAGCATCCTGAAAATACTGGTTTTACCTGCGCCATCAGGACCAATAAGGCCAAACAGTTCTCCCTTATTTACATGGAAAGAAACATCATCGACAGCAACTAGCTGCTCTTTACCGTAGGTTTTACGGAGCTCGTTTACCTCGATGGCAAAGGCGCTGCTCATATTTTTTTAGATAAAATAATCTCTCCGTACATGCCTATTTTTAAATAGCCATCATTTTTTAGCTTTACCTTAATTGCATATACCAGATTGGCCCGCTCGTCTTTGGTTTGTATGGTTTTAGGAGTGAATTCTGCTTTATCGCTAATCCATTCTATAATACCCTCGTAAGTTTTATATTTTCCGTCTGCTGAATCAACCAATACCTCAACTTTTTGCCCAAGTTTAATAGCTGGCAACTGATTGCCAGTAATGTAAGCTCTTAAAATGATGGACGACAAATCGCTGATTTTGTACAAAGGTTTGCCTATTGAAGCCATTTCATTTACTTCAACATATTTGACCAGTACAGTGCCTGCTGTTTCGTTTATAATTTTACTCTTTAAAAGCTGATCGTTTAACTGATCAATCTGTACATTCAATGGAAGTGTTTCTTGATTTAAACTTGTCGAGGTAATATTCAGAGAAGATCTCTGAGCAGCTATCTGTTTTTTAATAATTGCAATCTGAGCATTGGCGTCGTCCAATTGTTTTGGTGTTGCAGCATCGGCCTTTAAAAGATTGGTAATTCTTTGCCGTTCTCTGTTTGCTTGCTTTAGTTGTTCCTGGTATGCGGCTATCTGAGCTGGTACATCAGGCTTTTTACCTAGTACAACATTAATCTGGGCTCGCAGTTGTTTCTTTTTTAAGTATAGTTGAATAGTATCAATATAGCCTATCGTTTCGCCTGCCTTAAGTACCTGCCCCTCTGCAAGATTCAGGGTCTTAATGGTTCCGGTTGCCTCAGCAGATACGATGGTTTCTACAGCTTCGAAAGTGCCCGAAGCATCATAGACTTGTTCTTTTTGCCCACAAGACATCAAAAACAAAGCGGTAGTTATTGCAAATGCTATTTTCTTCATGATTAGTTTGTTTAAAAATTAATTGCCAGTGGTAGTTTGTTTATTATACTGTGCCATAAGCAGTTGTATCTGGTGCATGATTTTGCTTTGTCTGGCCTGATCTTCGGCGTTTACCTCACGTAAATAATCGCTGGTATTGATTACTCCGTTTTGCAATTGTGCGGCCGATGTTTCCTTTATACTTGCTCGCAACGCAATAATCTCATCATCTGAGCTCAATAGGTTTGTTTGCTTATCAATTTCAGATTCCTGCTGTTTTACCACAAAATTAGTGTTCAATAAAAAGCTTTCCTTTTGCAGATCAATCTCTTTTCTGTTGATGTCTATAATTGCCTTTTCTTTTTTGCTGGTATAAAAACCAGATAGGGGCCAGCTCATTCTAAGTCCACCCATGGCAAAAGGTTCGGCTGCATTGTTCAACATATTTAATGCTGGCCTGCCTACACCACCCTGCAAAAACAAATTAAATTTAGGCAGGTTCCGGGCTGCTATAGCTTGTTCTTTTACCTCCAGACTTTTGCGTTGCTGTTCATAAAGGCTAAGCTCTGGCCGGCGGATTTCAGCTTGCATTATAGGTTGTACAGGTTTTTGCAACTCAATATCTTCTGTAAGTGTTTTATTAATAAATAAGCTCAGCACATCTATATATCCTTTGCGTGTAAATTTCTGCTCTATACTTTTTTGGGTTACTTTGAGTAATTCGGCCTTAAGGATATTCAAACTGCTTTTAAAGGCCGTTCCATTAGCTATAGTAGCTTTTGCGCGATCGATGCCAAGCTGAATATCTTTTTGAAGTAATTCATTTTGTTTTAGTTGGGCATCTATTAACAATACGCCAAAGAACAACTGATTTACTCGTTCTTTCAATTTGTATAGCTCAATCTCAAGTTTCTGAGTTTCAACCGAGGCATTAATGCCAATCGCTTCTTTTTGTTGTCTGATAACCCCACCATCAAATAGGACTTGAGTTCCTTCGGCACTTAAACGATATTGGTCTTTACTGAGTTGAGGAATATTCGTTCCTGGAATTTGAATTGGAATCTTTGTTACATCAGACTGGTAACTGGCCAGTCCGCTAATATTAAATTGTGGAAGATATCCTTTTGCAGCGTTTTCAATAGAGTAGGCTGCAGTTTTTGAAATCAATTCCGACTGCCTTACCAATGGATAATTCCGGCGGGTCAGGTTGTAGCATTCTTCAATTGAAAGCTTTTCCTGGCTTTGCACATTCGTTTGGTAAAACACAAAACAAATGATGGTGGTGAAAAATATAGATTTCATTTCTACTGTTTATTTATTTGTTTTAATCATTTGATTAATCTCTGAACAAAAAATTTTAATGGGTTTTTAGCATCGCATCAATCCAAACAGGAATCATTTTTTTTCTTTCTTCAACCATTTTATCAAAATCTTCTTGTTTTAATTCTCCTATAATTTTAAGTAGGGGACTGGCTACAAAAGGGAAAACCGTTAAACTGATAATGTTTATAATAAAATGCAGGGGATTAGCTTTACTATTTAGGGCTTCGTTTAACTGCTGATAAAAATGAGATTTAAGCAGAATCTCTTTAACATTCATATTTGTAGCCAGTTTTTCGGGGTTAGCTTTTATTTCACTTAAAATGAATAATGGCATGTCTGGTTGCTCTCTTAATAAATTGATATAGTTTTCGGCAACCAGTGAAATCTTTTCTGTTAGGCTAAATGCCTCATTATTCAATAGTCCTCTTATCCCCATTAAAAACTGCTGTATGTTCTCCATCATTACAATATCAAACAACTTCTCTTTACTTCTGAAATAGTAATTCAGCAACGCAAGGTTTATACCGGCTTCTTCAGCAATATCCCTTGTACGAGTACCAGAGTAACCTTTTTTTGTAAAAACAATATTTGCTGCTGCTTTAATCTTTTCTTCGGTGCTGCTGTCGGCTTCTACCTTTGTTTTCTTACTCATCTTTATCTTGTAATACCTTAAGTACTACAAATATAAGCGTAATTATTTTATTTAATCAAATAATTTAATCATTTGATTAAAATCATACACATACATCTTAATAACGCAGAGATCAAGTATTTTTTCTACTTTTGGTTCATACTTTCGAAGCATCAACTTTACATATGTTTTCTCGTAATCGCTTTTTTGACTTTTCGCAAAAGGTCAATTATAAAAATGAAATCCTGGCAGGCCTAACGGTTGCCATGACAATGATGCCCGAATCTTTATCATTTGCTATCCTTGCCGGATTCCCTCCCTTATCAGGCTTATATGCCGCCTTTATTATGGGACTGATTACCTCAATTTTAGGTGGCAGGCCGGGTCTTATTTCGGGTGGTGCAGGCGCTACCGCAATTGTTCTTATTGCTTTAATGAAGTCAAATGGAATTGAATATGTTTTTGCTGCCATTGCATTGGCTGGCATTATCCAGATAGGGGTTGGCCTGTTTAAACTGGGAAAATTTATTAGCCTGGTGCCTCAACCGGTAATGTATGGTTTTGTGAATGGCTTGGCGGTTATCATTTTTATGGCGCAATTGCAACAATTTAAAACTGTTGTGAATGGAGAATCGGCCTGGCTCAGTGGTACTCCATTATTTATTATGGGTGGTTTAGTACTGCTTACCATAGCAATAGTGGTGCTCTTGCCAAAAATAACTAAAGCTGTCCCTCCATCTCTAATAGCTATAATAGTAGTTTTTTTACTGGTCCTTGGATTCAATATTGACACAAAAATGGTAAGAGATATTGCTTCTGTTAGTGGTGGGTTCCCTCCATTTCACATACCTGCTATACCCTTTGAGTTTAAGACTTTACAGGTTATTTTTCCATATGCCTTAATTATGGCAGGCGTTGGTTTAACAGAAGGATTATTGACCCTCAATTTGGTTGATGAGATTACCACCACAAAAGGCAACGGTAATAGAGAATGTATTGCGCAAGGGACTGCAAATATTGCTAATGGCTTTTTCTTTGGAATGGGGGGGTGCCCAATGATTGCTCAAACACTGGTTAATTTATCGGCTGGTGCCAGAGCAAGATTATCTGGAATAATTGCTTCATTAACCATACTTATTATTATACTTTTCGGTGCACCTATTATTGACCGCGTTCCAATGGCTGCATTAACAGGGGTAATGATTATGGTTGCCATAGGTACATTTGAATGGGTTAGTTTCCGCATCATTAACAAAATGCCCAGGCAGGATATCTTTATAGGTATTCTTGTGGCCGGAATTACCATTTGGCTTCATAATCTGGCACTTGCAGTACTTATAGGTGTTATCATTTCAGCCTTGGTATTTGCATGGGAAAGCGCAAAACGAATCCGTGCAAAAAAATATATAGATGAACTTGGGGTTAAACATTACGAAATATTTGGCCCCTTATTTTTCGGATCTGTAGCCGCTTTTAATGAGAAATTTGACGTGACCGGAGACCCTCAGGAAGTTATCATAGATTTTAATGAAAGTAGAGTAGCGGACATGAGTGGTATAGAAGCACTAAATAAATTAACTGAACGTTATAAACTGGCAGGAAAGAAATTACACCTGCAGCATCTTAGTGAAGATTGCAGGACGTTACTCAAAAATGCTGAAACAGTGATAGAAGTTAACATCAAACAATTTTGATCTATTGCTGTTGCTTTGATATTAAATAATAAGAATGAAATTAGTTTACACGGATCCCTTTGCCATCGAACTCCATGGAGTTAAGCTTACAGTCTATCCACAAGAGGATGGCATCTATAAAGTTTTTAAAGGTTCAAATAAATTTGCTATTCTACATGCTGTAGTCCATGAACTGGGTATTACCTGGGAAACAAAGGGATGGATAGATCAGTCGTACGTAAATGAAATTGGAAAACTGATCGAGGAAGAGCATGTTGATTTGCTTTAACTGATTAGGGTTTGTAAACTGGATCAATTGTTTATCTTCATGAAAAAAAAGAATCATGAAGAGTTTCCCTGTGGCTAAGCTGATACCAAGATTGTTGATGCTGGTTTCCGTATTATTGCTAACTTCCTTTTCCTCTGGAAAAAGAGCAAAACTGAATATTGTTTTTATAGGAGACAGTATAACGGAGGGAGGTGCACTAAAACAGCCATCCTTAGAGGCAACGCCTCTTATAGTTCAGCAAATCCTAACTTCAAAAGGACGCTTTAGCTCTGTTAATATTGCAAACATGGGCTATAGCGGACATACCAGCCTTGATTTTTTGCCGGCCACTAATACTGACTTCCCGAAGGTTATCGAAGCCGCAAACGCTTTAAACAAGGATACCTCGGCCACGCTTTTGTTTTCTATTATGTTGGGAACTAACGATAGCGCAATATTCGGGCCCAACGGATCGCCTATCTCTGCTGAGCAATACGATCAAAATATTTCCAAAGTGATTGATATTTTATTAAATCAGTTTCCAAAGGCAAAATTTGTACTTCAGTATCCACTTTGGTATAGCGCTAATACTCAAAACAATGCAGCTTATTTAGAAGAAGGTTTAAACAGATTAGAAAGTTACTTCCCAAAAATTGATAACCTGGTTAAAAGGTATACCAAATTAGCTCCTAAACGGATATTTGCAGGTGATAAATCTGGCTTTGATTTTTTCAAAAAGAATCATACTACTTTGTTTAAACCTGAACAAGGAAAAAAGGGCACGTTCTATTTGCATCCAAATGCCGAAGGATCAAAAGAGCTGGCAAGAATATGGGTTAAAGGGATCTTAAAGGCCATCTAAAGTTCCAAGGGAGGATAATTATGGTTTTTTGCGTAATATTGAACATTAATCCTTAGTCAGATGATGCTCCCTAAAAAACTAAGCTGCTTTCTACTGGTTTGTATCTGCTTATTTAGCTGCATTGCCTTACGTGCTCAAAAGAAAGATTCAATTAATAAATTCCTTGTAAAGGACAGCTCAAAATTAGATTTTGTAGCTAAAATGCAGGCTTTTGCAAAACGTTCTTCGAAAAAAAGTGCTGATGAGTTTGATGCCGATAAAGCAACGATTGCTCAAATCAAAACGTTTGACGAGATACAGCGGACCATGCAAAAAGCAAAGATCTATGTAAATGGCAAATTAGACACGACGGATACAAAAAACGAGCTTAAAAAGATCGAAGAAGATTTTGCTGTGGCTGGTGATGGTATTTTTACTGACAGAGGATCATCACAAACATTCCGAAATCTAACTGCTACCTCAAAGATATTATCGCAACTGCTAAATAAAGTAAATGCCAGAAAACTAAAGCTAGATGCCCGTCAACAGGAATTGAACAATTTCCGGTATCAGCTTGATTCGCTATTAAGTGTACCCGCATTATTTAAATTTCCGGCAGACTCAGTAACACTGATGAAGTATTTGCAAAAGATAAAAGTTATTGCATATGAAACTAGCCCCATCGATACCTCACTTAAGATGGCAAGCAATAACATTCAGAACTTACTTAATCAGGTAAACATGACGGCTTTTAAATTGGAAAGCAGTTTAGAAGAAATTGAATCTTATCAGAAAGACATGGCGGGGCAGACCTACAAAAGGGAGTTTGGAAACCTCTGGAAGTCACCTGGTAATTACCGGCCATTTGAAGAAATACTTTATTTTTCAAAAACAAAAGGATTATTGACCCTTACATTTTATGCGGGGAACAATACAGGTAAATTAATATTGCTTGTTTTACTTATTGCTACTTCTTTTATTTATCTGCGCTCACTTAAAAATATTTATTTAGAAAATAATCTGCTAAAAACTGATTTTGATGGCCAGTTGGTACTCAGGTATCCATTGCTCTCTGCTATGTTAATTATTATAAGTTTATTTCAGTTCTTTTTTGTATCGCCTCCTTTTATTTTAAACGTTATTTTTTGGTCAATATCCTGCATTTGTCTGAGCATTATTTTTAGAAAATATATAAGCAAATACTGGATGCGTGTGTGGTTGATTATGGTTGTAGTTTTTCTGATTGCTGCTTTGGGTAATTTGATACTACAGGCCTCCAGAATAGAGCGATGGGGTATGCTTACTACTTCTATACTTGGGGTAATAGTTGGCCTGAGTACAATATTAAAAGGGCATCGCGAAGAGCTTAGAGAGAAATGGATTGTATGGTCTATCGCTTTTATGGCCTTACTTGAACTAATATCCACGCTGGCAAATTTGTTTGGAAGGTATAATTTGGCAAAAACACTGTTCATTGGCGGATTTTTAAACGTGGTTATTGCCATTCTTTTTCTTTGGACAGTGCGGCTTATTAATGAAGGGCTCTTTCTTGCATTTAATGTATATTCAGGACAGGATAAAAAGCTTTTTTACCTCAACTTTGAAAGGGTAGGCAAAAGGGCTCCTTTGTTATTCTATATACTACTGGCTGTAGGTTGGGCGATATTACTTGGCCGTAATTTCCCGGCATTTGATTACCTACTTAAGCCTTTTCAAAACTTTTTTACCCAGGAGCGCACTCTTGGTGATTATACCTTCAGCATCAATAATCTGGTATTATTTATTGCAATTATGTCGATTGCAGTTATTGTGTCCAAGATCGTTTCTTTTTTTGCATCTGATGGACATCTTCCAGATAATAAGGAAAATAAGAATGAGAGACAGGGGATAGGGAGCTGGTTGCTACTGGTGCGTATTTCGATCCTGTGCATCGGGTTATTTTTGGCTGTAGCAGCAGCAGGGATTCCTGTTGATAGGATAACCATCGTTTTGGGTGCTTTAGGTGTGGGTATAGGTTTTGGTCTGCAAACTTTAGTTAACAACCTGGTAAGTGGACTCATTATTGCATTTGAAAAGCCCGTTAATGTTGGAGATATTGTTGATGTTGACGGCCAGGGTGGTAAAATGAAATCTATTGGGTTCAGGAGCAGTGTAATTTCTACCTGGGATGGCGCCGATGTAGTTATGCCCAATGGCGATTTGCTTAATGCTCATCTGATCAATTGGTCGCTCGGCGGAAACCGTAAACGCATATCGATCCTGATCGGCATTGCCTACGATGCTGATCTGGAGAAGTGCAGGCAGTTACTGACGGAGATTTTAAACAATGATCAGCGGATCAGCAAGAATCCGGGTCCTGTTGTACAATTCGAGCAGTTCAGCAATAGTTCAATCGATCTGCGGATATATTTCTGGACAAAACATATTGGAGATACGTCTGCTACAAGGAGCGATCTGATTATAGCTATCGTTGCAGCTTTTAAAGCCAATGGCATCGCAATACCATTTCCTCAACAGGACATCCATCTTCATCATCCAGATCAGCAATAAAACAACTACTTGCCATGCACCATCAAGAATTTGAACCTCCTGAAGAGCTACAAGATATCATAAAGTGCTTTTGGTACAACAGAAAAGAATCTGGAGAACTGGAATCGAGTTTCGAGGTAGTGCCTGATGGCTACGCTGAAATTATTTTTTATTTTGGAAACCTTTATAGCATTTCTTATAATGATGGTTTACAGCCATTGCCCTCACCGTTTATGATGGGACTGCTAAATCAACCTGTTCTTTTTAATACACAAAACCGCTTGGAAATCATTGGTATCAGGTGCTTTCCATGGACTGTTTTCGATTTGCTTGGATTGCCATCCCGTAAAGATGGGCTGCGCATATTTGAACATCCGATAGCCCGGCTTCAGTTGACTTTGAATAAATTGATTCATGCCAATAGGATAGATGATGCGATAGCCCATGTAAAACAGTATTTCTTAAATGAACGCTCTCAGATTGGCCCCGACAATACCTTATTCAAAGCGGGAGTTGCTATGAGAGAGGCAAAGGGTGCTATTCTGGTAAGCGAGGTAGCGGCGGCGGCTCATGCAACGGTTCGTACATTGGAAAGGAGATTTAAGCAATCTTCTGGCCATACAGTTAAAGACGTGTCTGGCCTGATGCGTTTTGAGGAGGTACGAAACCGGTTATGGCATTACCCGGAATCCAACCTTGCCAGCTTGGCCCAGGAACTCGGCTACGCGGATCAAGCGCATCTTAGCAAGGAATTTAAGCGCTACAGTGGCACTACACCAGGGGTATTTGCACGAAAGGCAAAGAAAGGAAAACAGACTGTCGGCAGTGATTTTGTCGCGTTTGTACAAGCCTAACGCAGGAACATTCCAGAATTTTGTGTTTAAATAAATCATATGAAAACACAAAATAAATCCATTTACGATGTCATCATTTCGGGTGCAGGACCTGTAGGTCTGTTCCTTGCCTGTGAACTAGCACTTGCCAAATGTTCAGTCCTGATACTGGAAAAGGCGGAGAATCCGCAGTCTCCATTGAAACAACTTCCTTTCGGGATACGAGGACTCTCAGCACCTACTATTGAAGCGCTTTACCGCCGTGGTTTACTTGAAGAGCTAGAGCTGCATAAACAGCTTAAAAATCCACATCAAAATGCAAAGGAAGGGGCACAAAGGCAGGGAGGACACTTTGCTGGTATTCCATTTCTTGCCGTCAATGTTGACACTTCACAATGGGCGTATCGTTTACCTTGCTCTACCCAGACTAATTTAATTTCTGAGATGCAGGAGATTGAAACAGTTTTAACCCGCCGTGCAGAATCTTTAAATGTACAAATCAGGCGCGGGCATGCCATTACTGACTTTAATCAAACTGCGGATGAGGTAGCGGTTCAGTCTGGTGATCAATCTTTTAAAGCTAAATGGCTGGTAGGTTGTGATGGGAGTCGAAGCGTTGTCCGGAAGATTGCTGGTTTTGAATTTGCAGGCACAGAACCGGAATTCACCGGTTATTCTGTAAAAGCGGATATAGCTGACCCGGAAAAGCTCAGCCCTGGCAGAAATGTGACTGCAAGGGGCATGTATATGCAATCTCAGCCTGGCTATGTACTAATACAGGATTTTGATGGTGGAGCATTTCATCACTCGGGAAATCCAATCACGCTCGAACATATTCAAGAAGTGTTGCGCCGTGTGTCGAATACCGATGTAACGATCAGCACCCTCCATATTGCCACCACCTGGACCGATCGGGCGCGGCAGACCACAACCTACCGCAACAGGCGGGTGCTTTTAGCTGGCGATGCTGCACACATCCATTCGCCGTTAGGAGGACAAGGGCTTAACCTTGGGCTAGGCGATGCCATGAACCTGGGTTGGAAGCTTGCAGCAACCATCCATGATAAAGCCACAGATGGTTTGCTAGACACTTATTATACCGAACGGCATCCAATTGGCGCACAAGTTTTGGATTGGTCACGCGCACAGGTTGCAATTATGAAACCAGACCCGCATGCTCGCGCGCTGAATGCAATTTTTCGCGATTTGATCAACACGCGTGAGGGCGCCACCTATTTTGCAGGAAGGGTATGGGGTATCAACATACATTACCATTTAGGAGGAATCCACCCGCTGGTAGGGCACAGCGTTCCCAACTTTGAGTTCGAAGATGGTACTACGATTGGTGAGCTTATGCGGGATGGCCATTGGACACTTCTTGATTTTGACAAGAATGTTTTAATAAAAACTTTGGCAACTGAATATGGCAGTCAAATCAACTTTATATCTGGACAAGTGAAAGAACAATTCGGCCTAAGTGTTGTGTTGATACGCCCTGATGGAATTATCGCCTGGGCTTCTGATAATGAAGCTCATGAAAACTCATTTAGACAAGCAATTGCATTTTGGATTACAGGCGTCACATCGGAGGCCATTGATCGTTGTTGATACTGTAATTGAGCGATACCAAACCACTTTCATAAGTCTTGCTTTTTAGAAGAGTGAGTTTGGTTCGGTTATCCTTTTTGTGGAACAGGGTTTTACCATCACCAAGCAGTATAGGATGTACTGACAACCATAATTCATCGACAAGGCCTTCTTTCATCAGGGCATCGGTAAGTTCAGCACCACCATATAACCATATATCTTTACCTGGTTCTTCTTTTATCCTTCGCGCTTCAGTAATGCTATTGTCAGATATAAGTATGGCACCTTCTTTTACTGTTTTCAATGTTTTAGAAAATACATATTCTTTCATTGCAGGCATTCCGGGAACTATTTCTCCGTTATTGCTATCGGCATACTGTTGCGCTATCTCGTAACTTTTACGGCCAATAAAAATGGCATCTATGCGGTCAAAGAATTCGTTTAAGCCATAGTCCTGGTCCGTAAAGCACCAATCATATTCACCGTTAGGTCCTTCAATATATCCATCCAGTGTTATTGCTAATCCTAATATTAATTTTCTCATATCGCTAATGTTTTTGTATTGCAAAACTGCAAAGATTAAATTAACTCAAATTGTACAAAACGGACATCAATGAATAATATGTTGCGCATGAGTGAATTTACCAGGAGCATATCCAGTATATGTTTTATAATCACGATTAAAATGAGCCTGGTCATAGTAACCGCTTTTATAAGCAATTTCCGTAAGTGAGAGGGCTGGGTATTTTTTTATATAGTGAAGTGATTGTATGAACCGGTACACACGCAAATATTCTTTGGGTGATAGGCCAATACATTGCAGAAATTTTCGTGAAAGATGGCGCTGACTGACACCAGCGTCGTTTGCAAGCTTACTTACAGACAACAAGCCACCGGAAAATTGTGCCTGCTGCAGGCAATAGGCTACCTGCAAATCGTTTTTAGCTGTGGTTAATTGTTGCAGCAAATAGTTTTGCAGTATGCCTACACGTGTTTCATTGTTACAGGCACAGGCTAGATTATCTTCTATTTCTTCCGCCAGATTATTCCATATATCGGATAAGGCAGCTGTAGTGTCGGCTAATGTATGCATGGGTATCTGAAAGAACTTATATGCCATGCCAGGATGGAAACAAACAGCAAGGCAACCTGCCCCTTTGCGCATCTGGACATCCATGGGCCGGCTCATACGAAAGCTAACGATACTACGCTTGTGCAGTTCATCGCCAATGATTGCCACTGGCGTGCTGGTGTAATTCACAAATAACTCAACACAAGTATCAGGTAATACTCGTATATGACTTATATCTGTGCCTTCATCACAATCCATAGTACATATCACTTTGACATAGGGCCGGAGGCTCGTCATGATATCGTATAATTGAATACGCATAATTTAAAACAGCTCCATAATCAATTTGTGATGTTCATACCAGTAATGGGGGACAAGGTCATAATTAAATATCTCTTTTTCTATAAAGCCGCATTTTTTTAGAACACTTTGGGATTGCAAATTATCTATATCAGCTATAGCATAAATTGAAGGAAGTTTAAGTTCGTTAAAACCATATTCTACTGCTGCTTTTGAAGATTCAGTCGCATAACCTTTTCCCCAATGCTTCTTTAGAAATCTATAGCCTAGATCATGATAGTCTTTATGGCCATTGGTTAAATCAGTGATTAATTTAAATCCGCCCCAACCTACAAAATCACTCGATTCTTTTTCAATTATTGCTAGCCGTCCCACTCCGTTGTCAACATATTGTTGTCTAATGAATTTTATAACATCTTTAGCCTGTTGAATATTTTTAATTGGATTTTTTCCGAGGTGCTGATGCACTTCGGGATCAGAATCTAAACTAAAGATGCCTTCGACATCAGTTTCTAATAATTCTCTAAAATAAAGTCGCTCGGTTTCAATAAACATCTTCATTCTCAAACTTATTAATATTAAATGGAATTAGTTTTAGTTCACAAAGGTGTACCAGAGATTTCCTTTATTATTTTTATACTGAAAGAATGCCTGCCCATCAGCCACCTTTGGATTTCGTCCGGATTGATGTCAAGAGAGACAGCAAGGTCATTTGCCGAAAGGCCTTTATCTGCTAATTTTTTTGCTGTTTTATTGGCAATGTCCAGATTCAGCTGCGTTAATTCTTCTATAGCAGGGTTGCCGCTTTCTTCCAACCAGATGGATACAAAATCGTTCTTTTCCATTTATGTTTGTTGTAATTGTTTAAGGTATTCAGGGCATTCCGCACCGTTTGTTCATTTTGGCTGCAAAACTAGTAAACAGAGATGAGATCTATAGCCTATACAAGCTAAATAATCTTGTTGTTAACAGTGTAAGAAAGGGCTTCAACAATATTACTCACACCTAAACGCTCAAAAATCCGTCTCCTATAATACTTCACTGTGTCAGCAGAAACAAATATTTTTTCTGCAATTTGATTAATTGTTAATCCTTGCGCATGCAAACGCAATATCTCGATCTCCCTTTTTGTGAGTTTAGGTTTCTCTGATTTACGCCAAACATTATTTTCTATATTTAGTTCCCAGGTTTCATCTGTGCCTTGTTTATGAATACAAACATTGCCTGCATTTTTATGATGTGAAATAGAAACGATGCACATTGCTTTCCATAACTGATCATCGCTTGTCAAAAACAACGGGGTAAGCTTATGATTGATGAGAATATGCTTACCATCCTTATTAACTAAATGGAAATCGTAAGTTATGCTATATGATTTTTTCGCGTGACCAGGCAGTTTTTTATAGAAATCAAATCCTGCATCATTAATGAGGTTTAGCAGTTCCAAATCTCTTTCAGGAACATTTTTAAAATAGAAATCATAACCCATCTCCAACACTTCCTCAGAAGAATACCCGCATAAAAACAATGGGTTTTCTGAAACGTATTCAAACGCCATCTTTTCATAATCAATAACATATATACTCTCATATGTTAACCTTGCAAAAGACTTTACGACTTCCAAATAATGTTGCTGTTGAAGATGGTCGTAATCTGATATTCTTTCAACCTTATTCTTGGTAAGCAGGCTTGAATTAATGTTGCTTTTCATTAGCTACTAGGGCTTATTAGCAAATCTACACTAAAGTGTAGTTTTTGAGAATTTTTTTGTGCGGATTTTTACAAGAAACATTTTTCGCATAGCTAAGAGAGAGCTATCCCAAAATGGTATGAAACCACACTAACGGCCAAAATACAGACATACAAAAACAAATGACAAATTGTAAAACCTGCAACCTCGAATTAACTTCAAAATACTGTCCAAACTGCGGACAACCTAGTCAGCTTAAAAGAATTGATGGACACTACATTATTCATGAAATTGAACATGTTTTGCATTTTGAACGTGGGATCCTATACACTATAAAAGAACTTATAGCAAATCCAGGACAGAACGTAAGAAACTATCTTTCAGATAACAGAAGTCGACTTGTTAAGCCAATAATTTTCATTATTGTTACATCTCTTATTTATTCAACATTCAGCAACTTTTTCCATATTGAAGATGGTTATGTAAATTATTTAGACGATCATAAATCTACAACGAGTGCAATTTTTAAATGGATACAGGGACATTATGGTTATGCGAATATAATCATGGGTATTTTTATTGCATTATGGACAAAGCTATTTTTCAGAAAATATAAATTAAACATTTTTGAAATCTTAATCCTTCTGTGTTTTGTGATTGGAATGGGAATGTTGATTTATTCAGTTTTCATAATTATTCAAGGTTTAACACATTTTAACCTAATGCAAACTGCAGGTATTATTGGGTTTGTTTATACTACTTGGGCAATTGGACAATTTTATGAAAAAGCAAAAGCCATTAATTATGTGAAAGCATTTTTTGCTTACATTTTAGGCATGATCACTTTTGCATTGACGGCAATAATGATTGGGGCAATAATAGACACAATAATTAGACATTAAAACTTATGAGCATTAAAAAAGGGCAATCATTCTTATTCCTAATTATAGCAATTATTTTAGGATGGACTATTTTTAAACAGTTTGATTTTGAAAATTTGAAATTTGAAAAACCAGCATTAGCTATTGTATATATAGTGACTTTTGTAATGTCTGTTTACTTTCTTGTTAAAAACGTTAAAAGAGAGGAATAGCAGCCAACCTAGGTTGGCTGTGATGATACTCCAACTGCGCCTTGCTTATATTCTGCTTTACCAAATAAACTTATAGTCGTCTATACGATCTGATTTCACAAAACGCGTCAACTTACCGTCGTGAAAATAAAAGAATAAATAAGGTTCAGCATTGGCGATAATTACTCCTCTGGAGATAATACGATAAATATTTGTGCCATTATTATCGAGTGACATCAATTCCGCAGAGCGGTTAGCTTGTTTGAATTCATTTTCTGACATGCCGATCTTAATTGAGGATTCTTGATATGACATACTCTTGCAGCCTAAAGCTATTACCGCCAGGCAGATTAAAATTATTTTTTTCATATGTGTTTATTTGTGTGTAATGAAGTGGGTTCAATAATTATGCCTTTTAGTATCCCTAAAATATATAAGGACCCATAGTTTTGAGAAAGACAAATAAAACGCTGATTGTCAATATTTTTATTTCGCGTAACTTTTTGGCTATCAACACCAAAGGTTGTGGAGTGTTGCGGCAGATTCTTCACAAGATTATGTTTTCTTCACACCTTATTCACACCTCCTTCACATCAAATCCACAAACAGGTACCTTTTTGTGAAAAAAGTGTGCCTAATGTGTTTTTGATGTGAGAACAATGATACTACTTTTGGCATTTATCTATTTTGGTTATACAAACCAAAACCAGGCAGCTATAGGATTCCGTTTCTTATTTTTTTTTGGGGGGGGGAGGGTACTAAAACACAAAAACCTGCAATAATCTAACTTGCAGGTTTTTGTGTTGTTCTTTGTGAACCCATTGGTACAAAACTCGAACCATTTTATCAGCGATCTGAAGCTTTTAGGTGAATTTTACCCGAAATAGGGATAATTTTAAAATGTGTTATGTATGCAAATGTTTTATCTGTTAGCATATTCTTCAAAACGTAGCCACAATACCAAACCGGATGTTATATTCAGCTTAAACTTTCAGTTCAAAAAATCTTCTTCCGTCATTGCATTATTTAATAATACCCCGGTAATATTCCCTGTCGATATAGCATATGGTACAGCACGCAGAGGATTGGTATTGTCTCCACAAGCGAATATATTATCTACTGTGGTTTTCTGAAATGCATCTACTTTGATAAGTCCTTGTTCTGTCAATTCACAGCCCAATGATTCGGGGATTTTACAATGTTGTTCAAAAGGAGGTCTAGAGTAGATAACTTCTAATTTAAAAGTTGAATTGTCCGAGAAAATTATTTCTTCAACTACTCCGTCTTTCTGTTTCAATGAGGCAATATCCTTTTCAACAATTGAAATATTGTGCCTTTTGATTTCATCGGTTTGCTCTTGTGTCAATTCTGATTTCCCATTTGTAAATATGGTCAAATCCTTTGTCCAGTTACGAATGAGTCGAGCCAAATGAAATGCACCGTATCCATTTGCAAAAATCCCTGTTTTTTGATTTTTTACTTCATATCCGTGGCAATAGGGACAATGAAGTACTGTAATCCCCCAACATTCAGAAAACCCCTTAATGTTTAGCATTTTATCTTTTAATCCTGTTGCAAAAATGAGTTTTTTAGCCGAAAATATTTTCCCTGATTGAGTTGTAATTTCGAAACCTTTATCAGTTTTCGTTCCATTAGTGGCAAGGTCAGTTAAGAATTTTACTGTCTCGTATTTCAACACTTGTTTTTTTGCTTTTTCCGCAATAACGCTTGGTTTTTCTCCGTCTTGCGTAATGAAGTTATGGGAATGAGGTGTTTGTCGGTTACAAGGTAAACCGCTGTCAATGATTAAAACACTTCTTAATGCTCGTCCCAAAGACATTGCTGCCGAAAGTCCTGCATAGCTGCCGCCAACTATGATTACGTCAAAATTTTTGTTATCTGTCATGTCATTAAAATTTGAAAATGTTGTTAATGGAAAAGGTAAAGCTAAAACTGATAAAGCAAGCCCCCTTGTTTAATCAGCTCTCGTCTTGATATTTTTTTCATTTCAGTTACTTGTTTTTTAGAGGAGCGCAAATAAATTTGATGAGCAGATTAAATTTAGTTATTTCATTTTGCTGATTTTACACTTTTATGTACTGCACCTTCAAACTGTGGATAGGCGTAATTATTAAGGAATAACACCATTCCTGCCATTTTTCCTACAATGTTTCTGAATTTTGGATTCTTGGCATTTATTACCTTAATAATTTGGTTCGCTATTACAGAAGGCTCATCTCCCTCTGCCAAACCATTTTTGATATACTTATTCACTTGCTCTTTATAGTTCTTGTATTCTGCTATATTTCCATCAGCAGAAATCATGTTTGTGCCAATATTTGTTTTTGCCCACATAGGCTGTACCATACTAACCTTGATATTAAATTGACTTACTTCAAAACGTAATGATTTAAAGAAGCCTTCTAAGGCATGTTTGGATGCAGCATACATTGGGTGCATAGGTAAAGATATAAGCCCCATCATTGAGCTAACTGTAATAATTTGTCCAAACTTTTGTTTTCTGAAATAAGGCAATATTGCTTTTGTTACATTTACTGTTCCCCAAAAATTAGTTTCAAATTGAAGTTTTCCTTCTTCTGTTGATGTTTCCTCGGCTAATCCAGTGAGCATATAACCCGCATTATTAACCAAAACATCCAATTGATTTACGGTTTCAAAAAGCTGCTTTGTAAATTCTGTTATCGAATTCTCACTGGTAATATCCAAAGCCAATACTTTAAAGGGAACAGTTGCTTGCAGTTTTTCCGGATTACGACTTGTACCAATTACATGATAACCTTGTTGATGTAAATTCTTCGCTAGCATCAAGCCAAAGCCTGAAGATGCGCCTGTTATTAAAATTGTTTTTTTCATTTTACTTAATTTTAAAGATTAATCGTTTTTTATACTAGGGGGAATCAACTTATACATTACCGGCGTTACAATTCTTGAAAGAATAGTTGAACTGATTAATCCGCCAATCAATACAATTGCTAATGGAGCGATAAGTGGATTGGGATTCAAAGCAAGTGGAATTAATCCGCAAATAGCTGTTAGGGACGTTAGCACAACCGGTAAAAAACGGGTTTCTCCTGCTTTATTAATGGCATCGTCTATGCTGTATCCTTCAGCCCGCAATTGGTTGGTAAAATCAACGAGTAACAGCGAATTCTTGACTTGTATACCGGACAAACCAATGAAACCAATAATAGAAACTATTGACATGGGATGGCCGGTGATTAATAGCATTATCACGCCGCCCAAAATCCCCAATGGAATAATAGATAGTACAATGATGATACCTTTAAACGTTTTGAATTGTAGCAACAGAACGCCAATGAAAAGGAATGTACTTAGCAGGATAACCGAGAGAAAATTTCCACCGAGTGTATCGCCTTCCGATTCCGCTTCCCCGGATAACTTGTAATAGTAACCAGGCGGCATTTTAAGTTGGTCCAGTTGCGGAACAATGTCCTTTAGTAAATCATTAGCATATACACCTTCCTTGGTTAAGGAGGTAACTTTTGCGAAACGGGATTTATTAAAATGATTGATGGCCGTAGGTGAAGTTTCGAATGCAATGGTTGCAATTTGGCTAACCAACACAGGNACACCTTGTATATTGTTTACATAGAGATTCTTGAATGCATCTAAATTTGAAAATTTATCTTTNGGAAGTGTCAGGACAACNTTGCGNGCATCGCCTCTGTCATCNATATAGTCACCAACAATTAATCCTGCTACCGCCATTCGAATTACCTTATCAACATCGCTTGTAAGCACACCTAATGTGCGGGCTTTTTCTTTGTTTATTTCTATTTTAATGTCGGACTTGTAGGTGTTTAATTCGTTATTGATGTAAACTGTACCTGGGTTGTTGCGTAAAATATCCTCCACTTTAAAGGAAAGCTTACGTAGCGTGTCTGGGTCTTCACCAAAAACCCTTACAACTATGTTGGCTTCTATCGGCGGTCCTTGTTCAAAATCTTTCACTTCAATTTTGGCATAAGGAAAAGCTTTAAATTTTTCTCTTAGCTGATTAATCAACTTTACTTTAGCGTTAGGATTAGCCTCATCATCCATCTGTACAAAAATCTGTGCAAAGTCGGGCTTAATATCCTGTTGATGTATGTTATAATATATCTGTGGATTTCCTTTACCTACATTGCTTGTATAATACACAATCTCTTTATGTTGCTTCAATTCATTTTCCACAAGTTTAGTAACACGATCACTTTCAGGTATATCAGCCTGGAGGGGCATTTTGATATTGATCAGGAACATTGGCTTTTCGGAAGTCGGGAAAAGTTTAAATCCTGCTTTTGTAAATAAGAAAAAGGCCAGCACGCTAAGTATTAATGACATTCCAATGGTTGTTTTAGGATATTTTAAAGCTCGTGGCATAATACCTCTATAACTATAAGTCAGGAATTTTTGAAGTTGCTTAAGGAAAAAATTGCCTTCTCCATGGGTATGCGTTTTCAATATCCGGCTTCCCAGGAAAGGAACCAACGTTAAAGCTACAATCATTGATGCCAGCACACTGGTGATAACAGCCATAGGCAGGCTGCGCATAAATTCACCGGCGGCATCAGGCAGAAAGGCAAGAGGCAAAAACGCAATTACTAGAGTGGCTGTACATCCTACAACTGCTACACCTATTTGTTTAGTGCCTTTCAGAACAGCATCCATTCGTGAGTGACCTTCCCGAAGCCATCGCTCTATATTTTCTACAACTACGATACTGTCATCCACCAACAACCCCAAAGCCACTACGAGCCCAACAATACTGAGCTGGTTTAATGAAAAGCCCAATAAATTCAATGCAATAAGCCCTAACGCTAAAGAAAGCGGAATAGAAACCATTACGATTAGTGATGCTCTAAATCCTAAAGGCAATAAAGTAATGACTACTAAGACAATGGCTAAGGCAAAATCAAATCCAAGATGTCCCAAACGTTGTGAAACCATAGTGCCCTGATCAAAAGTTTTGACAAGCTGAATATTAGAAGGTAAGCTTTTAGGAAATTCCTCCAGTATCGGAAGAAACTCTTCCTGCACTTTCGCTATGTTAACATTGTCTTTCATTGCTGCCGTAACCAGTACACTACGATGTCCATTCACCCGTGTAATATGGTTGACCATTTCGCTTTTATAACTTACATCAGCCACATCCCTCAAATAAACAATCTTTCCATTGGCATTGTAAATAACAGTATTGGCAACATCTTCAACATTCTTAAGCTTGCCGCTGGTCTTTACATTAAAAACCTTGCTGTCAAGATTGAGGCTTCCTCCGGGAATATCTGCTGCTTCACTTTGCAAACTACCTGCAACTATGTTAAGCGGAATTTTCAGTTGCGCAAGTTTATCCAGCTGTACATCAACGCGGATTTCCTGTTCTGGCATACCGGAATACTTCACCTCTTTGAGGTTTGTTATTTTCTCCAGACGGGTTTTTAGTTTATCAGCTTCATCTCTCAATAATTTATCAGAGGCGTTATCTGAAACCAATGCCACCTGTAAAATTTTCACATCGGAAGAAGAAATCTTTTCTGTTTTGATTTGATAGATATCCTTAGGAAGTGCACTGTTTTTTAAAGCATTTATTTCTGTTGATATCTCCTGGTATTTATTGTCTATATCAACTCCATATTTGAATTTCACCTGGATTGCCGCTACACCATCCTCAATTGTAGTAAGGATTTTGTCAATGTTTTCCAGACCATAAATTTTATTCTCAATTGGTTTTGCCACCTGCTCCTCCATGTCTTTAGGACTTGTGCCCGGATATATCACAGTTATAAGATATTCGGGTGGATGTATCGTTGGGTCTTCCGAACGGGGCATTGTAAATAAGGCGAGTACACCAACTACTGCAAACAGCAGGAATATGATAAGTGTGAACTGGTAGTTCTTAACGGCGAAGTTTGTAATTTTCATATCTGTTATTATTACCTGATGATTTTTATTGTAGATTTTTCGTTGAGATAGGCGCTATTCGATATCACGATTTCTTTCACTCCATCAAGCCCATTTTTTAGATAAACCTGTTGATTGTCGAACCTTGAAATCGTTACCGGAATTTTTCTAACCTTATTGGCTCCCTCAGGTGTAAATACGAATGCCTTGTCACCGTCCGCTTCCACCAAAGAAGCATACGGAATGACCTTTACATTTTCATCCTGGCTTGTAGATATCTCCGCCTTGCCAAACATTCCGACAGCTGGTTTGATGTCGTTTAACTTCAACTTTAATTCTACCTGAAAAGAACCAAGCGTAGGATCTGCTGCCTGCGACTTACGAAACACGAAAGCATCGAATTTTTTATCCGCATATCCGTCCAGTGTTACTGTTGCTGTTTGTCCCGGGTTAATCACTGCCCATTCCCGGTCAGTTACACCAACTTTAAGTAAGTAGTTATTGTTTTGCTTTGTTTCGTTAATGAGAAGGACAGGCATACCGGGCCCAACTACTTCTCCTTCACTGGCAATTTTCTTTGCTACAAAGCCATCAGAGGCGGCATATATTTTTGAATAATGTGCGTTAAACGCAACAGCCTCTTTTGCCTTGTGAGCAATATCAAGGGCGGTCTTTGTGTTTTGCAGCTGCTCTAAGGTATACACACTGTCTTTGTAAAGATTGACGGCCCGTTGATAATCACGTTGTGCCTTTTCAACACCTAAGTTGGATTGCATTAAGCCTGCTGAAATTTCCGTTGAATTGAGTGTTGCGAGCAACTGGCCTTTTCGAAAGAACTGACCTTCCTCTACAAAGACACGGCTAATGACGCCACCTATTTTAAAAGAGTACTTAGCTTCGTTTTCTGTACTTACAAGACCCGTAGCACTTATTTTTTGGGGTAGTCCCAATGCAGATACAGAAGAAATCTTTACGGGTATAACATCTGCTTGTCGTAAGGGACTTTTTTTCGTGTCTTCTGCCGTACAAGAATACAAAACGGATACTACCGCAATAACGCTGAACAATTGTATTTTTTTCATAATAATTCTTTTTGTTTATTTATTGGATGATGAAACTTGCATTGGCCCTTTCTATTTCGGCCTGCTTTATCAATGTGTCGTAAAGTGAAATATTCTCCTGTAGTTGTGCAGACACCAGTTGGTTTTGTGCATCCAACAGTTCTATGTAAAGCGCTATGCCTTCTTTGTACATCCGCAATTCGTCCTTATAATTTTTTTCAGATGAAGCCACTTGCGAAACAGCTGCATTGTAATTGACAAGAGCGGCGTTGAATGAATTGGCTGCGATGCTAACCTGTAATTTCAATTGCTGCTCAATATTGCTTATTTGCGATTCAATCGCTTTACCGTCTGTCTTAGCCTGCTTTACTTTGTATTTATTTTTGCCTCCTGAAAAAATATCGAAACCAAGGGAGACCCCGAAAAAATAATAAGGGGATTTATCATTTACTTTAAAGTCAAAAGCCTGTGACCCTACATCAAGAAAGGAATTAAGTTTTGGTATTTTGTAGGAATTGGCAAGGCCAATAAGGTTCTTATTAATGGCGGATGCCGTATGTAACTTTATTAGTTCTTCTCTTTTATTTACAGCAGTATCATTTATAATATTTGGGTCGGGAACACTCGCTATTGAATCAATAAGCAGGGGGGTGGTTAGTGGTTGGTTGATCAAAAAATTAAAATGAGACCGGGCATTGTCCTGGTTTAATATGGCAGTGTTCAGTTGTGCAGTGATCTTTGTTACTTCATTATTACTCCTTACTACTGCTGTGCGGTTAACTTTTTGATTATTAAAGAGAGAAGTGTTTATCCTTTCATTTTCCTTTACAAGTGCGAGGACATTTTCATAAATCCTGATGGCTGCTGTAGCCTGCAAATAATTATAATAAGCAATTTTGATTTCTTTGACAAGCTCCCGTTTGTAGATATCTATTTCTACCTTTTGCATGTCATACTGCTGGCTTCTTATTTTCTTGTTGTAAACCAGTTCCGCATTAATGATAGGGTAAGTAGCATGCAGTTTTACATCATAAAAATTATTGGGGTTCAGCAGCACACTTTGGTTTTGTATTTGTGGAAAATTATTAGCGCCTGTCAGTTGGTTAAGCGTTTTGTAAACGGGATTCATTAAATCTCCCACTGGAATATCCACGGTGCGTCCGCCACCTGCAAGGGTATAGGTCCCATTAAATGCAACATTAGGCAGGAATAATGACTTAGCCTCTTTCAGGGCCCAAAGGCTCTTATCAAGGAAAAATTGTTGCTGGCGAATAGTTTCATTACTGTTTAAAGCCGTGTTTATATACTGCTCTAAGTGTGTTTGAGCATAGGTACTTCCGGTACATAACAATAAGAGAAATGAGAATATCTTTTTCATCTGATTTATTTTAATGAACGTAATAATTTTAATGAACAATGTTCAATTAAGAGGTAAAAAAATTTATAAATTATTTAGAATTTTCAAAAATTCATCATACGCATCTGCTACAATGTTTTCCGCGTTTTTAATATTCGCGTTTTGCGTACGGGAACCTATTTGCAGGCTACACATGCCATGCATACAGCTCCATATCAGGAAACACAGCGGTTCCAGTTTATGGCCTTTAAAATGCCCGGCATCCATGCACTGTTTTGCCGTAGTCCTTAAAACATCAAAGCTTGCTTTCCCTTCGTCCCACTCATCTTTTTGGATGGCTTCCAGGAACTCTATAGGTGCCTTAAGCGTAAACATCAGATCGTACATCTCCGGGTAGTCCAGGCCATAATTGATATACACTTTGCCCATCGCCTTTAGCCGCTCCATTGGGTCTGTTACATTAAACAGTACTTTCAACTGGCCGCCAAGGTCAACAAAACCTTGTGTGTGCAATGCATGGAGTATTTCATTCTTATCCCTAAAATATACATATACGGTACCAATGCTGTAGTCTATGGAATCAGCAATATTTCTGATGGTAGTTTGCCCGATGCCTTTTTCCACAAACAACTTACGGGCAGCTTTTAAAATAAGTGCCTTCAGTTCTTCCTTCTCTCTTGTTTTTCTTTCTTTGCTTCCCATATAATTAGTTTCTGGTACAAAGAAAATGAACATTGTTCATTTTTCCAAATAAATTTTATTTTTTTGCTATTATTCGGAAATAACTTAATTGTACTGGTGAAGTTACCATTGATTGTCAACGGTAAGTAATTTCAGGGCGAAACACACCGAAACGGGGAAGCAATTTAATGAAATGTGCATCCAGATAAACGGGCAATTGCGATGTTATCAAAAAATGGGATTCAGGTGGATGAAGAGGAGGCCGCCGTTATATTGGAATTTCTATACCTTGTATCAAAAAATCACCCAAAGATCAAAAATGGCGGAACCTTAAAGAGAAATCGAACTTCAGGAAAAACTCTTTAAATAGGCCACTAAAGAGATTTTTTAGAAAAAATTTCATTCGACACACCAAAATGGGTTTTAAAAAATCGAACTATCGATGACCAGGCAATAATAGTTTGGGCACAGGTTTTTATTGGCATAAAAAAAGGAGACGACTATTATCTAGTGTCTCCTTAAGTGATCCCGCTGGGATTCGAACCCAGGACCACTACATTAAAAGTGTAATGCTCTACCAGCTGAGCTACGGAATCAAAGTTCTTATTTGGAACTTTCCTCTAAAGCGTTTCCGTTTAAAGTGGTGCAAATATAGGATTACGATATATATTCTGCAAATAATATATCCAGAAATCGCATAGTAAGCTGATTCCTAGCCTTATTATTTACATTTAATCTTTTCTTCACCTTCAATTAATATTCCCATCTCTATAAAAAAGGCAAATTGCGATTAAACAGTAGGACAGAGCGCCACATATTTTTACAGAAAATTAAGCAGCAATTTATTGACCTCATCTTTATGGGTAAGGAATACGCCATGTGATGCACCTTCAATAACATGATATTCTGAGTTGGGCAATAGTGAAGAAGTTACATCACTGGTAATGTTAATAGGTACAATTTTATCATCATTACCGTGAATAATCAATACAGGAATGGTGATTACACTTAAATCTGTTCTAAAATTAGTTTCAGAGAAGGAACGAACACATTCAGTGGTAGCTCTAGGACTGGCAACAATTGCAAGTTGATGCATCCAGTTTTGAATTTCCTGGCTAACTGGTTTGTTCTGCCCGTCTACACTAAAAAATTGTCGCCCAAATTCTGTTAAAAAAGCAGGTCGGTCATTTTGCAGGCCTGCAATCATACCATCGAATACTTCACGGGGAACACCCTCTTCATGGTCTTCTGTTTTCAAAAGCAAGGGAACTACAGAACTAATCAATACAGCTTTAGTAACTCTAGATGATCCATATTTACCTAAATACCTAACCACTTCGCCACCACCCATCGAAAACCCTACAAGGGTAACATCGTTTAGGTTTAGTGCTGTAATTACCTCGTGTAAATCGGCTGCAAGTGTATCATAATCATAACTATGCCATGGTCTGTCTGATTGACCAAAACCACGTCTGTCGTATGCTATACATCTATATCCTGCGTTTACCAGGGTATTTACTTGATATTCCCACATCTCATGAGATACCGGCCATCCGTGGATCAAAACTACAGGTTTACCTGTACCTAAATCTTCAAAAAATATATTAACTGATGAACTGTTCTCGGCGTTCTTTTTAATGTATGGCATAATCGTATATATTTAAAATTTAACTCTTTTAATAACATAGCCAGAGGTCATTTGTTTAATAAAAACAAACAATATCTGGCCACAATAAACTTTATATTCTCATATTTGGAATATTAAACTAACCCATAAGGTATAAAAATACCGAGAGGAATAACTATAAATAATGAATAAAGCTATTTTTTTGGATCGCGATGGCGTTCTTAATCACGAAATTCACGATTACATTACCAAACTAGAAGATTTTGAAGTATTGGAATATCAGATTCCTCCCTTGAAAAAACTATATGACGAGGGCTACTTGCTAATCGTAATTACAAATCAAGGTGGAATTGCTCAAAAGCGTTATACTGAAGAGGCACTGGCCGAAATGCATAAAGTTCTTGCTCAAAAATTTGAAGATCAGGGTGCTTTAATAACGCATGCATACTACTGTCCTCATCATCCAACTATTTCTGGCGATTGCGAATGCAGAAAGCCTAAATCAGGGATGCTACTAGAAGCTATCGCTAAATACAACATTGATCCGGCCCTTTCTGTAATGATTGGCGACAAACCAAGGGATGTTGAAGCTGCAAACGGAGCAGGGGTAAGGGGTATAGAGATATTACCTGATGAACAAATAGATTACAATCTTGTTAAAGAAGTACTTGCAGGGAATGAATTTCAAGCACTTAGTGCAGGAATATTAGCCAGAGATAAAGACTAAGTCTTCACCCGACCGAACTTAAGCAATTATATATAAATCACATAAAAAAGGCCGGGTCATAAATTATGATCCAGCCTTTTTTATGCGTTAAAGAAACACTATTTTGCTTCTGAAGCTTTTTTGTGATCAGCAAGGAACTGAGCTAAACCGCTATCAGTTAATGGGTGTTTTAACAAAGCCGTAATTGCAGATAAAGGACCTGTAATTACATCTGCACCTAATTTAGCACAATTTACAATATGCAACGGACCGCGGATAGAAGCAGCTAAAATTTGAGTAGGGTAACCGTAGTTGTCAAATATTAATCTGATATCTTCAATTAATTGTAAACCATCAGTAGAGATGTCGTCTAAACGACCTAAAAATGGAGATACATATGTTGCACCCGCTTTAGCAGCTAATAATGCCTGTCCGGCAGAAAAAATTAAAGTACAATTGGTTCTGATACCTTTAGATGAAAGATATTTAATTGCTTTAACGCCATCTTTAATCATAGGTACCTTAACAACAATCTTTGGATCTAATTTAGCTAAAGCTTCACCTTCTTTGATGATTTCATCATAGGTGGTAGATATCACTTCTGCACTTACATTGTCATCTACGATAGCGCAGATGGCCTTGTAATGCGCAATTACGTTAGCATCGCCCGTAATACCTTCTTTAGCCATAAGACTAGGGTTAGTGGTTACACCATCTAAAACACCAAGATCTTGGGCTTCTTTTATTTGATCAAGATTAGCTGTGTCAATAAAAAATTTCATGTTATTTAATTTAGCAAATTGGTTAATGTTATAAGTTGTCAATTAATAAACGCCTAAATTAGGTATTTACATTGAAGTCTTTTAAGAAAAGATGGAAAAAATAGGAGAGGAGAGCCTTTTTTTACATTGAAAGTAAAAAAAGGGCAAGCACCTCTTATCGCATCGCTACAACTTTCTACCCTTGCTTCGTTCCCGACCTGGGGGAGTTCAAAAGGAGCTGATCGTAAAAGACTTGCCCGCCACAAAAGTAGCAAAAGACCTGAATCTACGAAAGGAAAATCACTAAATATTTCAACTTTTTAAAGGAAATAAAGATAATCAATTGACGTTAAAGAGATTGAGTTTGTAAATAATTTAATATTTCCCTTATATTTAGATAACCTTACAAGGGAACACACTAGATTAAATAGAAGAAAATCAAAAAACCGACAGCAAAAAACAAGAAAAATTGCGTTTAAAGCACGTAAAGCCATTTGTAATTATTTTGTTATGCAAAATAATTCTAAATAACACCATTACCAACATCATAAATTAAAACGATGTAATTTACTAATATGATAATTAAGTACGCACTTCATTGCCAAGTACTGCTTTTTTTCTAAAAAATATGTGAATATTATAATTCCTTGAATTTTATTCGTATCTTAGTGTCCTAAATACACTATACCAAAACTAATATTTAAACGAGACTTATGGAACCAAAACAAGATAACCAAGGGTTATATGACCAGCGTTTTGAGCACGATGCCTGCGGTATCGGATTTGTTGCCCATATAAAAGGCAGGAAATCACAGCAAATTATTTCTGACGCTATAACCATTCTTGAAAATCTTGATCACCGCGGGGCTTGCGGAGCTGAAATCAATACAGGTGATGGGGCTGGTATTATGATACAAATACCCCATGAATTCCTGTATGACGAGTGTCTCAAAATCGGATTCAGTTTAAATGAATCTGGAGATTACGGCGTCGGAATGCTATTCCTACCCAAAGATGTGAAGGCAAGAGAAGAATGTAGGGAAATTATTTACCGCGCTGCCGAAAAACTAAACCTGGAAGTTCTGGGCTTTAGAAAGGTAATAACCAATACAGAAGGTATTGGCGATATGGCCTTGTCAGTAGAACCGGAAATGGAACAGGTATTTATTGCCCGTCCTTATGCAATTGCAGCAGGTGCAGATTTTGAACGTAAACTGTACGTATTTAAAAACTACCTGTCTAAAACAATTAATAATACTGTAAAAGGTATTAATGGCGACTTTTACATTGCTTCTTTTTCGTCAAGAACAATTGTATATAAAGGTCAGCTAACTTCACTGCAAGTTAGAAGCTATTTTACTGAGCTTAGCGATAAACGTGTGGTTTCAGCTTTTGGTTTAGTTCACTCGCGTTTTGCTACAAACACTTTCCCTTCCTGGAGGCTGGCACAACCTTTCAGGTATATCGCTCATAATGGAGAGATCAATACTTTGCAGGGTAACCTTAACTGGTTCAGAGCAAGTGTTAAATCTTTTGCTTCTTCTTACTTTACTCCTGAAGAATTAAATATTTTACTTCCTGTAATTGATGAATCTAACTCAGATTCGGGATGTTTAGACAATATAGTAGAATTACTACTTCACTCTGGTCGTTCTTTACCACACGTTCTTATGATGTTAATTCCTGAAGCGTGGGATGGTAATGACGATATGGATGAACTGAAACAAGCTTTTTATAAATTCCATGCTACTTTAATGGAGCCTTGGGATGGACCAGCGGCAGTTTCATTTACCGATGGAAACCTTATAGGTGCTACATTAGATAGAAACGGACTTCGTCCGCAAAGATATGCCATCACTGAGGATGACCGTGTAATTATGGCATCTGAGGCTGGCGCACTAGCTCTTGACCAAAGCAAAATCATTGAGAAAGGAAGATTAACTCCTGGAAAAATGTTTGTGGTAGATATGGAGCAAGGCAGAATCATTAGTGACGCTGAAATTAAACAACAGGTATGTGGTAGCAAGCCTTATGGCGACTGGATCAATAAATACCAAATCAGACTGGAAGAACTTCCTGATCCAAGATTAGTATTTAGCAATCTGTCTCAGGAGTCTATTTTTAGATACCAACAGGTTTTTGGCTATAGCAGAGAAGATATTGATCTAATCTTAAAACCAATGGCTCAGGACGGCAAAGAACCAATTGGTTCAATGGGTACTGATATTCCTTTGGCTATCCTTTCTCAAAAACCACAACACTTAGCCTCATACTTTAAGCAGTTATTTGCCCAGGTTACTAACCCACCAATTGACCCTATCAGGGAAAAAGTGGTAATGAGTTTAGCCGGTTTTATGGGTAATAACGGTAATATATTGGAAGAAAATGCAATGCAATGTCATTGTGTAGGCATTAAACATCCTATATTAACCAACCTTGAACTTGAGAAATTAAGAAGTATAGATACCGGAGTATTCCAATCCAAAACACTACAAACTTATTTCAGAGCAGATGGCAACCCGGGTGCATTAGCTAAAGGTATCGAAAGGCTTTGCCGCTATGCTGTTGATGCTGTTGAAGATGGTTTCCAGGTAATTATCCTTTCTGACAGGGCTCTTGATTCTGAGCATGCTGCCATTCCTTCGTTATTAGCTGTTTCAGCCGTTCACCATCACTTAATCCGTAAAGGATATAGAGGTGCTGTGGGTATTGTGGTTGAGGCTGGTGATGTTTGGGAAGTTCATCATTTTGCAACTTTAATTGGTTTTGGTGCAACTGCAGTAAATCCTTACCTGGCTTTAGAAACTATTGCTGGTTTTGAAACTGAACTTCAAGAGAAAAAAGAAAAATTATTCCAAAATTATATCTACGCGGTTAACAATGGTTTGTTAAAGATATTCTCTAAAATGGGTATATCTACATTACAATCGTACCATGGTGCTCAGATATTCGAAATTCTTGGATTACATAAAAGTGTAGTAGACAACTACTTTACCGGAGCTGTTTCAAGAATCGGTGGACTAGGCTTAGACGAAATAGCTAAAGAAACGTTGATTAAACACAACAGGATCTTTAAACTAGCTAACCGTCCGGATGCCATTTTACCTACTGGTGGTAACTATAAATGGAAACGTAAAGGTGAACAGCATTTGTTCAACCCTCAAACCATCCACTTGTTGCAAAACGCTACAAGGAAAAATGATTACAGCACTTATAAGCAATACTCTAAACTGGTAAACGAGCAAACAAACCAGGCTTATACAATAAGAGGTTTATTTGAATTCAGTTACAATCGCCCGGCTATTTCTTTAGAAGAGGTTGAACCAGTTGAAAATATCTTTAAAAGATTTGCTACCGGAGCAATGTCGTTCGGTTCCATCTCTCACGAAGCACACTCTACATTAGCTATTGCAATGAACCGTATTGGTGGAAAAAGCAATACCGGCGAGGGTGGTGAAGATGAGTTGAGATATGAAGTGCTTGAAAATGGTGACTCAATGCGCTCTGCAATTAAGCAAATCGCTTCTGCACGTTTTGGTGTAACTAGTTACTACCTTACCAATGCAGATGAGTTACAAATTAAAATGGCACAGGGTGCAAAACCTGGTGAAGGTGGTCAGTTACCTGGACACAAAGTAGATGATTGGATTGCAAAAGTTCGTCACGCTACTCCGGGAGTAGGGTTGATCTCTCCTCCGCCACACCACGATATTTATTCTATCGAGGATTTGGCACAGTTAATATTCGATTTAAAAAATGCTAACAGAGAAGCACGAATCAACGTAAAACTGGTTTCTAAAGCTGGTGTTGGTACTATTGCTGCAGGAGTAGCTAAAGCACATGCTGATGTAATTCTGGTATCAGGATTTGATGGTGGTACAGGTGCATCTCCGTTAACTTCAATACAACATGCTGGTTTACCTTGGGAACTTGGATTAGCTGAAGCGCACCAAACGCTTGTTAAAAACCGCTTGCGTAGCAGGGTTGTGTTACAAACAGACGGACAGCTAAAAACAGGTAGAGATATTGCAATTGCAACTTTACTTGGAGCCGAAGAATGGGGTGTTGCAACTGCAGCTCTTGTAACCGCAGGATGTATTATGATGCGTAAATGCCATTTAAATACTTGCCCTGTTGGTGTTGCTACTCAAGATCCTAACTTAAGAAAACTATTTACAGGTGAAGCGGATCACGTAGTTAACCTATTCTATTTCTTGGCTCAGGAGTTAAGAGAAACAATGGCTGAACTTGGTTTCAGAAGCGTTGAAGAAATGGTTGGTCAATCTGACGCATTAAAAGTACGTGCAATAGCTCAGGAAGACTGGAAACAAAAAGACCTTGACCTTTCTGCAATTTTATATAAAGCACCAGATAATGGATTAAGCTTATTTAAAACAGAAGATCAGGATCACGGATTATCAGAAATTCTGGATCACGAATTAATCAAAGCTGCACAGCCTGCATTATTTAACAAAGAGCCTATATATAAGGAGTTCGAAGTTAAAAATACCAACCGTGCAATTGGCACCATGCTTTCAAACGAAGTTTCGAAAATATACAAATCACAAGGTTTACCTGCTGATACCATCAATTTCAAATTCAAAGGTTCTGCTGGTCAGAGTTTCGGAGCATTTGCTACTAGAGGTATCTCATTACATCTTGAAGGCGAGGCCAATGATTATGTAGGTAAAGGACTTTCGGGAGCAAGATTATCGATTTTCCCTTTCAGTACTACTAAATATGTACCTGAGCAAAACATCATTATCGGCAACGTGGCTCTTTATGGTGCAACTTCTGGTGAGCTGTTTGTAAGAGGGCAGGCGGGTGAAAGATTCGCGGTACGTAACTCTGGTGCAACTGCTGTTGTCGAAGGACTTGGAGATCACGGTTGTGAATACATGACTGGCGGCGAGGTATTGGTTATTGGCGATACAGGTAGCAACTTTGCGGCTGGTATGAGCGGTGGTATTGCATGGATCTATAATGTTAAAGGTGATTTTGCAAACAAATGCAATAAAGAGATGGTAGATCTGGATCCTCTTGATGAACAGGATGAACTACGTATCACTCATTTATTAAAGAAACATCTTCAGCTTACAGAAAGTAGTGTAGCTAAATTCTTGCTAGACGACTGGGCAACACAATCTGCACATTTTATCAAAGTATTCCCTAAAGAATACAAAGCAGTATTAATGAACAAAAGTAATAAACTGAAAATATCTTAAATAATGGGAAAAGTAACTGGATTTTTAGAATACGAAAGAACTGCTCCTTTAAAAGAAGATGCAAAAGAGCGTTTAAAAC
>Ga0065704_10000239_pt1 | contig 103676 bp, 78 predicted proteins | sample SwiRhicommuniRL2_FD_59091 | JGI IMG/M metagenome (GOLD analysis project Ga0065704, IMG submission 59091) | Switchgrass rhizosphere bacterial communities from Rose Lake, Michigan, USA - RL2 v2 (version 2) | ecosystem: Host-associated > Plants > Roots > Rhizosphere > Soil | place: East Lansing, MI | reverse complement strand
TGACCTTTTTTGAAATGAGGGGTGTAAAGCTGGGTTCGGTCATTCGACTCCCGAACAAGTAATCTTTACATTTGATAAAGTAATTCATATATTCAGCAATAGGGTTGGTTTTTTGGTTTTAATTCAGGTACTCAGGTACCTTTGGTTAGCGTCGACTGACGCGGTACCGCTAAGTTTGGTTAAGTAAATATTTAGATCATAGGTAGGTCCTCCTTTAATAATTACTTGTCTTTTAATTCTTATTCTTTACCGTGACGGTTTTTTGGTCAATGACGAATTCAACTCCGGCACCACGTTTTATTAATTCCAGGGCTTCGGCCAGGCTGACGCTTCGACTGATGCTTCCACCAAAGGTTTTCTTGGTGATCTGACCCTGGTAAATGACTTTGATATCATACCATCGCGCCAGTTGCTCCATAATATCCTGTATCTGGTCATGCTCGAAATAGAAGTAGCCCTGCTGCCAAGCGGTTTCCTTTTCAATATTCGCTTTGGAGATGCGCATGTCACTGCCATCGAATTCCGCTTTTTGCCCTGGGATTAGCTGTTTTGTTGTCTTGTTTCTATTGGTCAGCTGAATACTGCCATTGATCAGTGTGACATTGGATGAGCTACTCTTGTATGCCGTTAGATTGAAAGCGGTGCCTAAGACTTTAATATCACCATGGGCAGTACGGACAATAAATGGTCGATTTTTTTCGTGCGCCACTTCAAAGTAAGCTTCACCGCGTAGTTCTACCTGTCGGATCGATTTGCCGAAGGCCAAAGGGTAGCTCAACTCGGAAGCCGAATTGACCCAGACTTTGGTGCCATCGGGCAGCACCATCCGGTAGAATCCGGATGCCGGAACTGTCAAGGTATTTTTTAAGGTAGCAAGTTCTGCCAGCTCGCTGTTTTGTTTGTAATGCAGTTGTCCATCGCTAATCTGGAGCTGTTCACCATGCTGTTCCTTTAAGGTCGCTTGCTCCTGGGAGAGTTCTACCGTCTTACCATTAGAAAGTGTCAGTGTGGCTTTCTGCCCTCCGGGTAATACATCATTTTTATACTGATATACTTGATCGGCAACAATCTGTTTATCCTGATGTATTGTATTTAAGAACAGCGTGATGCCAATAATGACGAGCAAGCTGGCGGCTATACCCACATAGATTTTTAGGTTTCGGATGCTGCGAATGCCGACTGATCGGATTGCGGATTTGGCAGGTTCGTGGGTTAAGATTTTAGCTCTTGCCTGATCGAGGTCAAGGCTATTCCAAAACTGGGCATCGCTGGATTTGATGCCTTGACTGGTATATTTCTCCCATTGATCGCGCAAGGTAGGATCATCTTCAAAGATCTTTTGAAGGGACTGTATATCGGTGTGACTTAGTGTCCCACTAAAGTGCTTTACTAAGTAATCTACTAGTATAAATTGCTGATCCTTCATGTTCTTCAATCGGTTGTTTGATTAAAAGAGCCACAAGGGATGTAAAAGGATGGAAGGAAAAATAGAGAAAAGTGTAAGGTGTTGTTAGTCAGGTAGTAAAAATAATAGGAGTGCTAGCATCCGGCTATCCAGACGCTCGCGTAGAAGCTGTATCGCTCTTTTTTTCTGACTTTTGACGGTATTAATGGAAATGGTCAGGTTATTGGCAATTTCATCGTTGGAGAGCTTTTCAAAAATGGCCATGTGCAGCACCTGCTTACAGCCCTGCGGCAATTGGTTGATCGCTTCCATCAGCTGGTTGATAACTTCGGCCTGCATCATAGCATCCATGATCGTTTGTTCTTCGATCATGTCCTTGTCGAGCTGATCGAAGTACTTACTTTTTACTTTTTCACTTCGGATCTGTTTGAGGCAGTTGTTTCGGACGGCAATAAAAAGATAGCCCTTGCGTGCACCTTTATCTTCGGGCAGGGCATTCCGTCCCTCACAGAGACCGGCGAAAAAGCTCTGGACAATATCTTCGGCCAACGCTTCGTCATTCAGTATATTGTTTGCAAATAGACAGAGTTGTTTGTAATACTGCTGAAAAAGCGATTCAATATCATATGGTAGAGATGTCTGCAAATTTTCCAAGTGATTTAAGATGTATTAAGCAATTGACATAACAGGAGCTCTTGGAGCATGGCATAAATATAGGAAAATATGCTAAACTTTTGAATCGGGAGAAAAATAGACTTAGATAGTCGTGTTGGAATCAACCGGGGGCATCAATATTTTTGCAGAGACTTCGTGTGAATTTTATTAATTTTTGCATCATAGTAGTGGAGACCACATGACAACTCCGTCTGATAATAAACTATTTACTTTGTTTTTTTGGAATGAGAGCATTAAATACAAATAGGTCATATATAAAAGTTGCGTTTTGGGTTATTTTTATTCTTTTTGGCTGTAGCTCTGAAACTAAGCGACAGCAGTCAACTGCTAGAATCTCGCATAAGGTTCCTGCAAATGGAACCTACATGAGGAACCCAGATAGCTCATTTCTTGTTGCAGTCGTTCAAGAATCAAATGCAATTTATTTATATAAGATAGGTCTAATGGACAGTGTTCATATCGTGAAATTCTTTGGTCAAAAAAGTAATGATACCATTTTTATGGATTGGCGAGATTATCAGAAAAATCCGTATAATTCGAAAATAAGTTATATTGGAGGACAAACTTATCCAATGTGGACCACTGCTAGGAAAAATAAAGAAAGTCCTAAAAACGATATAAGGGGATATTTTTCAATGGGAGAAATGATGAAAGATGCAAAGTTAGGTCCAAAAGTTGAACAAATTTCCAATGAGGATTTTTCTATGATATTGTCCCGCCAGCTAAAGAACAAGATCGTTGACTTCAATAAGAATCAAATTGTATTTGATACTAAACATTTAAAAGTTCAGAAATATAATTGTAATATGAGCATAAAATATAAAGATTTAGACTATGTCTTTCATAATCCGTATGGAACAATTAATTTATTTTATCATCTTACAATTTCGCAAAATGGACAGGTCGTAAAATCTGATATCGATGATATGAAAAATGCGAATCAAAACATGAAGCTGTTAAAAGCTGTTGCAGATAATTTAATTGGTAAAAAAACACAAATTTATACAATATTAAACCTTCCTGTTTCAACTTGTATTCCTTGTGCGGTTAGGATACGGTTTGATTAAATTGGCTTAATTTTATGATATGCTGTAGGCAATGCTTTTTTGATCCGCTCAAGTACATATGCATAGGTAAAAGGCAACGAAACAACAAAGCCTATGTAAGTCCGATTTTTAGAATGGAAGCTGTTCTAATGTCGTTTTTTTCTCTTTATATATTCAATTACATACGCATAAGCGAGAAGCAGTCGATAAGGTAGCACAACAACAATGCCTATTGTAAGTCCGATTTTCAGAATAATGACGATGAGTTGGAAATAAAATGAACTCCAAAAGGTAAAATAATCCAAAGGAATAAATAATGCGGAGTCCGCCTGTTCGTTGACTAATATCTTGTAATTTTTGCTGTTCACATAAGCTTCTACTGTCTGCTTTAATGCTAAATTGTGGCCTGCGATATCAGCATCTGTATTCCATACATTGCCGGAATATCGGGTAACGGCTTTCGATGCATATACGCGCTGCTCTTTACCGCCAACTTCGTACGCGTAGGTAATGGACGCATAGGATGAAGCCGCACTTTGCTTCGTTGTTGGCGTCCAACTGATTTTATAATCAATAATTTTACCGGATACCTCTGTCCATTTGGGATGAAAAAAACGGAAACTCTGGTATTGGTATCTGGGTAAACAGGAGTAGATAAAGGACATTGTCAGGTAGACAGCAAAGGAAAAATAGAGGAATTTTCTACTGAAAATTTTACGGTTGAAAAAAAGGATAAATAACAGCGGTGATAAGACCAGTGTAAGAATAATGGTGACCGGTGGACTCGTGATAAAGAAAATAAGGTATAAAAGAGGCATCAGAAATTTAAACGCAATTTTGTCGCTAAATCTCCTTGTTTCTTTTAAGTAACTTTCGTTCGAATTATTCATCTATTTGGATCGTATTAGAATGGTGGCCGCCTGACTTTTGACCAGACTGCCTAAATGTATTGTTGGCGGATCTTATGAATTTTAGTCATTCATGCCGTCATAATAGACATCTGTTTTGGTCAGGATATCCTGAATCTCTTCGTATTGTTTTTTGGTAAGACCTGTTTCCTCTAAGAAAAACAGCCCACCGAATTTTATTTTTTTGACGGAAGCCAAAAACGGCTCCCATTGCAAGGGATTATTGGTAAAGGGGATATAGGTCAGTTTGGAATTTGCTGCCAGTACTTCGGGAAAAGAAGTAAATTTGTTGTAGGAAAAATTAGCTTTTTCCAATTTTTTAAGTGTAGCAATAGATTTTGGTAGGGCAGATAGTCCTGCATTTTCTATACCGAGCTCTTTCAATTCAGGTAGCTGCTGAAACAGATCGGGCAGCTCCGTCTGTTCCGGTTTACTTTTGTAATTGCGTGATAGATACAACACAGACAGTTTATTGAGGCTAAAGATTTCCTTTGGAAAGGCCGTAAACATGTAGCTGTTCAGCCCGAGCTGCTGTAGATTTTTGAGCTGTGCAAATGATGTCGGCAATGCTGTCAAGGGATTAAGGCTACTGAAATATTCCAGTGCGGTCAGATTGGAAATACTGGCCGGCAGCTTCGTTAACTTATTTTGAGTTAATGTTAGCTTTTTCAATCGATGATTGGGCGCTTTGATTTCTGGAAAAGCATCCAGCGCGAAATTGTCGATTGTCAAAACTTCCAATTGTGTGCCTTCGTTCATGACCTTTTGTAGGACGTTATTCTCCAGCGTTCTGCCGGAGACCATGGTGCTAAAAGACAGTTCTTTCAAGGTCGATAGATCTGTATGTGCTAATTCGTCTATATTCCCGAAGCGTATTTCCTTTCCGTTGGTTGTCGTGGCCCGAATAGTAGGTGCACTGGTCGTCGGCATCGGCGCAGCAAAGTTGGCAGGGTTTTCTGCGCTTTCGTTAACAGGATTTGCTTCAACCACTGGGACCAATTCTACTCGCTTGGGTTCTGGAAATTTTGCTTTCTTTTTCTTCTGCGCAACAGCGGTAAGGGCGAGTAGGGAGAAGCTGAAAACGATAATATATTTTTTCATGTGGATCTTTCTGTTTTTGTATGGGTACAAATATGGGCATTCAGACCGAGTGTTTTTTTGTCTATTTATATCCGTGAGGTTTTGTTTACAATTCGTGTTGTTTGATGGCATATCTGCACTAAATAATTTGATGGGCAGTTTTATGTAGTAGCCGCGAAAAAGGGCTGCTGGCTCCTGCCTGTTTATAGTGCTATTTTTTTGGAAATGCATTTTTGCGAATAAGTTGTAGTTGATACATTACAATTCTATTTTTTATACCCTATAAATCTGGTTAAGAGCTGTCTGTATTTTTTTTAAGAGGTAAAAAACCGCTACTTTTGAGTCATCTATCTATTTTAATATTAAAAACATTTTTTATGGCTACGGGTATTCTACTTATTCTGTTCATTTTTTTGGGAGGTTTTTTTTGGAGAAAAAAACAATTAGCGCGACGGTTTAACGAAAATGTCAAGATCGCTGTCGATTATATGGTTCAGGAACACCCCGGACAATATAGCGGCGATCGAAATGCAAAAAGTGGCGTCTTTATTTTCAATGCCGAGCGTACAAACGATACATTGAAAAATGTCGTCATAAAAAAGGTGAAACCTTTGCATTCGGCATTGGATGTCAATCTCGAACATATTCTACTGGTCTCATTAGAGGGGGCTGCTCCAAAAAATGTATCTGTCCGTTTTAAGGTCGTAAAGAAAGGGGCAAAGATTGATGATCTAAAAGGTGTTCTTATCAGCATCTCTGGAGTGCTCAACTTTAAACAAGGGAGCCCAAAAGATTTTACCGCTGTTTTACCTATTGCGGGCCTGTATCAGGTGGCGCGCACAGCAAAAAGTGTTGATCTAAATGATACTCAAGTGTTGGGGGACATCGCGGAGCTCAATCTTTCAATATAAAGTTAATCATGGCTACATCTGTCGATTTGTATCCCTGAGACTTTGTTGACATTCCTCTTGGCTGTGATAATAGTTGCTGGTTGAAAATTGAAGTCTCTTGGTTGGCGCCATTGAAATGACGGGTTGAAGGCTATTTCGATTTTTATTCACAGCGATGTTGGTAAATACTTCATAGATCTTGATTAATCAAGACCTATGAAACTGCCATCGGCATTAAATTTTAAATCCAGATCATTGGACAAATCTATTTGGTAACCATAAGGCTCTTTGTCAATACCTTCGATAAATAAAGGCGCTGGGTATTGCTTAACGACATAGCTCAATATAGGAGTGGGGATAATCGCGTCGGGCAATTTTTGATGATTACCGTCAATATCGGTCCAATTACCATCTTTATCTAAATCGATCTCTATGCCGTTGTTCAATCTGACTTCATAGAGACTACCGTCTGTATCGGCATTGTTTTTTCGTGTAACGCTGGCTACTGTGCTTGCCCCAAAATGAGATTCAATCATCGTTTTGCCCGCCTGGGGTAGTTCAGCATAGCCGACACGGCTTTCCATTGCATCATCTTTGTCACATGCTGTGAATGTCAATGCGCTGCCTGTTATCAGTACAGCTGCTAACCAAGTTAGTTTCTTCATATTCGCTATTTTACTAAATTTTATTACACCTCTTGTGGGCTTGCTTTTTGTCATCCAGGCTGTCTTAAGCTCGGAAACAAAAAATGCCACAGGGTAAAGTTTCAGATAGATTCTGGAAACATTTGGGAAAGAAGGGGCTTCCCTTATCAAACTATTTTCGTCCTATACTGTCTTCTATTAAAAAATAGTATGGAAAAATCTTGCATTCAAAAGATTGCACGCTATGGCTTAGGTGCTTTTTTAATGGTAGCGGGAATCGGACATCTGACCTTTGCCCGGAAAGAATTTCAGGCACAGGTACCTGATTGGGTTCCGATCCCCAAAGATGATACGGTGGTATATTCGGGTTTTGCCGAAATCGCCCTGGGCGGTGCGCTCATTTTGGCTAATGCCAAACATCGTGCTACAGTCGGTAAAATTGCGGCGGCCTTTTTTGTTGCTGTGTTTCCGGGCAATATTGCGCAATATACAGCACATCGGGATGGGTTCGGACTGGATAGCGATGGAAAAAGGCTTGCCCGTTTGTTTTTTCAGCCGGTATTGGTTGCCTGGGCATTAAAGAGTACGAGCAAACGAAAATAGGTTATAGAATCAGGTATGGACAACTTAGAAGTATGGATGCGGGGACCAATCACGGGGATTCCGGATCTTTTGCAGCCGGTGGCACACGTGCTGCTACAAGTGGAAGAGGATAGCGCAAAATATACAGCTCAGCTGTCGTGTGAGCAGCTCTGGGCACGCCCCTGTGGCAACGCTAGCATTGGATTTCATCTGCTGCATATCCGCGGTGTGATTGATCGCATGTTTACATATGCAGCAGGCAAATCCTTGTCTGCCGAGCAGTTTGATTATCTCCAAAAAGAAGGTGTTGTGGATATGGAACTCAGCGTCGCTACGCTAATCGAAAACCTACAGCTGCAGATCCGACAGGCTTTAGATGTCTTATCGGTGACTGATCCCTCAACGTTGACCGATGAACGTTTCCTGGGGAGAAAGCAGATTCCAACCACCCTGATCGGTCTCTTATTTCATGCTGCTGAACATGCACAGCGTCATGTCGGCCAACTGCTGGTCACTGCCCGTTGTCTGAAGTAAAGGTTGCCTGCTAAGGCCTCAACGAAAACACTGATCTCAGATGGCTGCTGCCTGAGATCTGGATAGGCCGGTCGATATGGGGCAATATAGGGCTGTGGCCTGTCTAAGGATTAATTTGTAAATTCGTATACTTGTAGATTCCGTTAGGAAATTCATAATTTTTATAATCCCGTATAAAAATAAATTCAGTTTATGCAGATACTTTTGGTAGAGGACGATCGTCGTATTAGTAGCTTTGTAGTGAAAGGGCTGGAAGAGTTGGGCCATCAGGTCATTTTGGCAGAATCCGCTGAAGCGGCGCGGGAATGGGTCAATGCAGACTCCCTGGATATTGTGGTGCTGGATATTATGCTGCCGGGAATCGATGGGATCCAGTTTACAAAAACACTACGTTACCGCAAAAACCATATTCCCATTCTGATCCTAAGCGCATTAGGTGAAATTGAAGATAAAGTCGATGCCCTGGAAAGTGGTGCCGATGATTACCTGGTCAAACCTTTTTCGTTTAAGGAACTCGTCAGCCGCATCAAAGCCTTGGTACGCCGCGACAGCTATAAAAATACAAGCCATGTGAATGATAGCTGCATCGAAATTCGCGATCTCAAAGTGGATCTGGATCGTTATGAAGTCTATAAAGGTGGTGCAAATGTCGATCTTTCGCCTAAAGAATTTAAACTATTTAAGTACCTGATCGAAAACCGCAATAAGACCCTTTCACGTACCGCGATCCTGCAAGCGGTCTGGGGAATTGATTTTGATAACAATACCAATGTCGTGGATGTGTACGTCTCCTATCTGCGAGGGAAAGTGGACGACGGAAGTGATACATCCATTATCAGGACGGTCAAAGGGGTAGGTTACATGCTCAAAACGGACTGACCATGAACCTCAAGATCAGACTGACACTTTTTTCTTCCTTGGTCTTCACGATCATTTTTGGACTTGCAACGCTGGTCATTTACTGGATATTCTATAATTCTTCCGAAAGGCATCTGATCAGTTCGCTGGAAAAAAACGCAAAAATCGCCGGTATCTATTACCTGGAGGCAGATGAACAGAGCCCTTTAAAGCATCTGGAGTCCAAAAATCAATATGAAAGTCTGGTCAAGCGCGCCATGGTAGCGGTCTATAATGCCGAAGGCCAAGTGAGCTATGGTGGCCTGAAATACGATAATCAAATCAGTAAAAGCTTGTTGACGCAGCTGAAATCTCAAAAAACAGTTTATTTTAAAACGGAAGATAGCTTTTATTTTGGTCTGTATTATCCCGATAATCAGGGTGATTTTTTTGTCTTTGTAAAAGAGTCTAATACGGACTTTAATCAGCAGCTAAATCGCTTGCTTTTTATTCTCGTGCTTGTTTTTCTGGTTGCCTTGATCAGCATTGTCTTGTTGTCGGTCTGGCTGAGTAAATATGCTTACCTGCCCATCCGGAATGTCATTCAGGAAATCCAAGATAAGGATCTAAATACCATCCAGGAGCCGTTGACGGTTATCAAGACAAAAGATGAGCTGCAAGACCTGATCGAAAGCTACAATGCGCTCCTGCGCCGGATCAGTGAAAACATGATTATCAGAAAGAATTTTGTGAGCTATGTATCCCATGAGTTCCGTACACCCCTTGCTGGTATTTTGGGTTCCATGGAGGTTTTTGGGACGAAATCCCGTAGCCAGGAAGAGTATCAGGAGCTGGCAGCAACAATCACCGAGCATGTAAATTTTCTAAATCACCTGATCGGAAATTTTCTATTGCTGACAGAAGATCGAGCCTTGAAGCGATCAATGGAGGTCTTTCGCATCGATGAAGTGGTCTGGGACCTGGTACCTAAGTTTAAGCGGACATTTGCCGTACCCTTAAAAATCGAGCTACAGGTGGATGAACCGCATTATTTTAATTTTCGGGGCAATCGCATGCTTGTGGCCCTGTCGATCTCCAATCTGATCGAAAACGCTCTTAAATATGCCAATGGCCAGGAAGTAGTGGTGCGCATGACGATCCTCGATGAGCGCCTATCCCTGCAGGTTATTGATCAGGGCATCGGTATTCCAGAGGCGGAGCTGGAGGCAGTGAAGCAGACCTTCTACCGCGGGACGAATGTCGGTACTGTCAAAGGTAGTGGTATCGGCCTTTCCTTTGCGCAGATCGTTTTTAAAGACCAGGGGGTGGACTTTGCTATTCGTTCCAATGACCTGGGGACGACGGTATCGCTGCTATTCCCAAAATTCTAACCATTCTCTAATCTCTTCTAATCAAACTTTAATTTACCTTAAAGTTGCCTGTAATCCCTGTCTCTTAGTTTTGTGGAAACACAAAATAAAGTGAGAAAAATACGCATTACATTAGTTATTCTTCTTGGCCTGAATAGCAGACTAATTGCACAGGAAATGCCCGAAAAACGCTTGCAAAAATCAGAGATTGAACAGGTATTCCTAGCACATAACCTGTCCTTGATGGCGCAGCGTTTTCAGATGAAACAGGCTGAAGCTGCGGTACTACAGGCCAAGCTGTGGCCCAACCCCAAGATCTCCATCGGCGAGGTCAACCTCTGGAAAAACTCTTCCAGTGAGGAGCTGCCGGCATTGATCGGAAACTATGGACGATATCAACAGGTGCAAATGGAACTGGAACAGACGATTGAACTGGCAGGCAAAAGAAAAAAACGGGTACAGCTGCAACTCCTTGAAAAGGAGAATGCACAACTTCAATTTGAGGAGTTGCTCCGCAATCTGAAATATGACCTCCGCAGCCAATGTCTGGAATTGCAGGTGCTGCAGGAAAAGGAGCGTCTCTACAGCAATCAGGTCGGAATCTTCCATAAATTGGCACAGTCTTACCAAAACCAGTGGAAAGAAGGCAATGTCAGCGAAATGGATTACCTCCGGATCCAGAGTGAATCCATTGCTTTTGGGAATAAGCTGAATGAAATCCAGCAGGAGAAAATAGCAAAAATGAACGATGTCGCACGCTATCTCGGAGCGAAAGGAGCGGCACTTTCCATCGCAGATACCATCGGTAGCCCCGCCTTTATTGCGAATAAGCAAAACGAATGGAAAATCATGGCCATGGATAATCGCAGTGATTATAAAATCATCCACAATGAATTTAAGAAAGGGCAGGCACAACTTGAAATAGAGAAAGCCGAACGTGTACCAAACCTGGAAGTCTCGGTGAATTATGATCGGGGCGGGAATATTATGCGTGATTTTATTGGCCTGGGGCTTTCTATGGATCTGCCCCTATTTAATAGAAACCAAGGGAATATCAAAATTGCCAAGCTGGAACTGGAAAAAAATAAGGTTGAAATCGAGCAGTTCCGTATTGATATCGAACGGGAGATCGATTTTCTTTCTGCACGTCTAAGCAACTTGGAATCTAGTCTAAAAACGATGGATAAAGGATTTGACGGTAAACTGGATGTGGCCCTGGAACGCTATGTCCGAAATTTCCAGGAACGCAGGTTGACTATCGTTGAGTTTATAGACTTTATCAATAATTATATGGAAAACAAAGAATCAATATTGGAACGCAGGGCTAAATATCTTCAGTATAGTGAAGAATTGACCTATTTAGTCGGAAAGGATATCGTCTAATGAAAGGTAATTTTCTAATGCCACTGACGCTTTTGTCTATTTGCCTTTTATGGGGCTGTCAGGCAGAGCAAAAAGAGGAAAAGCATGTTGTAGAGACAAAAGGCTTTTGCCTAAGCGATGATTTCAAACGCCATATCAAAATTGATTCGATCCAAAGGCGAGATGTGTCTGAACAGATCGCCTTAAACGGCGCAATTCAATATAACCAGGATGAGCTCGCAGCGCTGAAGAGCCCTATTCAGGGAATGGTAGAGTCCGTCGCTGTAAAAATGGGTGATTATGTGGAGAAAGGGCAGGTGCTGATATCGCTCAAAGGAACTTCGGTCAATGATCTGGGAAAGGAACTCCGCGAGCTGGAAAACAATAGACGCCTGACCGAAAGCAAGGTGAATAGTTTGCGTAGCATGCTGAAAGATGGCATGGCTTCCCAGCGTGAGCTGGAAGAGATGGAAAGCGAACTGAAATCTGTGCAGATCGGGATCCAGAATGTGAAAGCGAATATGAAACTGCTGAACGGATCCGCTGAGAATGGTGTTTTCTATATCCGTGCGCCCAAAGCTGGGTATATCGTTGACAAAAAGGTAAGCCCGGGTATGACCGTAGGTGACGATACGGATCTACTGTCCATCAGTAACCTGAATGAGGTCTGGGTGACCGTCAATATTTACGCAAATAACTTACCCTTTGTCAAAAATGGCGCTCATGTGAGGATCACAACCTTGGCCTATAAAGGCGAATATTTTGAAGGCTATATTGATCAGGTGTCCAACTTTTTTGATCCCGAAGAACGGGTGGTTAAAGCGCGAGTCAAGCTGCTCAATAAGGATTTGAGGTTGAAACCCGGCATGAGTGTGGATGTGTTGGTCGAGAAGGGATCCACAGGGCAGAAGCAGCACTTGCTGGCAATCCCTAAAAACGCGGTTATCCTGCATAATAACAAGAATTATGTCGTGATCTACAAAAGTGACTGTGATCTATCCGTAAGGACTGTTGATATCGTGTCTGAAAACGAAGCTTATGCCTTTATCGAAACGGGTTTGAAAGAGGGGGACCGCGTGTTGACAGAAAATGAACTGATTGTATTTGATGAATTGATGAATAGATAGGATGAAGAAGGTTGTACAAAATATCGTTTCATTTTCACTGAAACATTCCCTGGTGGTGCTTTTTTTTACGCTGGCTTTATTGTTTGGTGGAATTTACGCTTACCTGCATACCCCAATCGAAGCATTTCCGGATGTGACCAATACCCGTGTTCGGATCATCACACAATGGCCGGGACGAAGTGCCGAAGAGATTGAGAAATTCGTCACACTGCCCGTCACCAAGGAGATGAACACCATCCCCAAAAAGACGGATGTACGGTCGATCTCCCTGTTTGGGCTCTCCGTTGTGACGGTGCAGTTTGAGGATGGGGTAGAAGATTTCTATGCGCAGCAATATGCCGGAAACAAGATGCGCTCCATTGAGCTGCCGGAAGGGGCTGAAAGTTCCATTGAACCGCCTTCGGGGGCGACAGGGGAAATCTTTCGCTATGTGGTCAAAAGCAACCTGCCGATCAAGGAGGTATCTGCTATTCAGGACTGGGTGATCGAACGGGAGCTTGTGGGGGTGCCCGGGGTGGCGGACGTGGTGAGCTTCGGTGGTGAAGAAAAGATCTATGAAATAAAGATCAATCCAACAGAACTGGCCAACTATAACCTTTCACCCCTGGATGTATATGAAGCGGTATCGCGCTCAAATATCAATGTAGGTGGTGATGTAATCCAAAAAGGAAATCAGGCCTATGTCGTGCGTGGCGTGGGACTGCTGGATAAAATAGATGATATTGGTAATATTTTGATCAAGGTGGTAGGTAATACGCCTATTCTGGTCAAGCATGTCGCTGAAATAGAATTGGGTGCCAAGCCCCGACTCGGACAGGTGGGCCTCAATCAGGAGGATGATCTGGTACAGGGCATCGTCATTATGCTCCGGGGTGAAAATCCATCGGCAGTAGTGACACGCCTGAAAGAAAAAATTGAGGAATTGAACGGCCGTATCTTACCGGAAAATGTCAAGATTGAACCGGTGATTGACCGCACAAAATTGGTAAACAATACGGTTCATACGGTGTCGAAAAACCTGATCGAGGGTGTTATCCTGGTTTCGATCATTGTCTTTATCTTTTTGAACAACTGGAAGACAACCTTTATTGTGGCCTCGGTAATTCCATTGGCTTTCCTGTTTGCGATCATCTTATTGAAAATTCAGGGCTTGCCGGCGAATCTGATTTCCATGGGGGCATTGGACTTTGGCCTATTGCTCGAGGGAACGCTGGTGATCGTGGAGACGGTTTTTGTCTCCCTGGAAAAGGAGGCACATCGGCTGGGGACGACCCGTTTCAACAAGGTCTCCAAGCTGGGCATCATTAAAAAGAGTGCAGGCTCGGTGGCTGGGTATATCTTTTTTGCTTTATTGATCCTGATTGTTGCACTGACGCCAATTTTCTCTTTTCAAAAGGTGGAAGGAAAGATGTTTTCACCTTTGGCCTTTACCCTAGGTTACGCCCTGCTGGGCTCTTTGGTCCTGAGTCTGACCTATGTGCCTGCAATGTGTAAATATCTGTTGAAGAAGAACATCAAGGAGGATGAAAATAAAATAACGCGGGTAAGCCGAAGGGTAATTTTTAAAGGATTTAAGAAAGCTTTTGATCATCCCAAATGGACCTTGGGGATTTTTGGATTGGCGTTGATTATCTGTATGGTGCGGTTTAGCTATTACGGTTCGGAATTTCTGCCAAAACTCAATGAAGGCGCTATTTATGTCCGGGCGACATTGCCAAATAGTGTCAACCTGGAGGAATCCGTCAAGTTGACAAAAACGATGAAAACAAAATTGATCAAGCAGTTTGACGAGATTGATTTTATTATGACGCAGACCGGTAGGCCCAATGATGGAACTGATCCGACGGGTTTTTTCAATATCGAATTTAATATTGAGTTGAAGCCGGAGGGGGAGTGGAAGCGGAAAATATCCAAGGAAAAATTGATCGCGCAGATGCGTGACAGCTTGCAGACTTTCCCTGGAATAAATTTTGGTTTTAGTCAGCCTATTCAGGACAATGTGGAGGAGTATGTGGCTGGCGTGAAAAGTCCATTGGTGATCAAAATTTTTGGTGAGAACCTCCAGGATCTGGAAAATAAAGCCAACAAGTTTGCCGAATCACTTCAGAAGGTCGATGGGATCACGGATGTGAATGTATTTAAAAATATCGGCTTACCCGAATTGCGGATTCAGCTGCATGACTCCAAGATGGCTAAATATGGGGTATCGACCAGGGATGTACAATCGGTTATCGAGATGACAATCGGGGGGCAGTCTGTGACGCATTTTTACGACAATGAACGCATCTTTGACGTCCGTCTCCGCTTTCAGAAGCAGTATCGCGATAGCCCTGAAAAGATCGGAAATATCATTATCCCAACGATGAACGATCAGAAAGTACCGTTGCGGGAAATAGCGACCATAGACTATCATACAGGGCCAGCCTTTATCTATCGCGATGGTAATTCCCGCTATATCGGGGTTGGATTTAATATCGAAGGTCGGGATCTGGGCAGTACCATTGCGGATGCAAAAAAACAGATCGCCGCTGATGTTAAATTGCCCAAATCCTATAAGGTTGTCTGGGCCGGGGAGTTCGAAAGTAAGGAGCGCGCTACCAAACAGTTGATGCAGGTGGTCCCGGTTTCACTGCTATTGATCTTGCTTTTGCTCTATGCCAATTTTGGAAATCTAAAAGATACGCTGATCTCCTCCCTGACGCTTGCTTTTGCATTTATCGGTGGGTTTGTATCCCTGTGGGTAACAGGGACAACATTTGGGATCTCGGCCGGTATTGGTTTTATTATTCTCTTTGGTGTCGCCACGATCGACGGGATTGTTTTAATCGGTGTTATGAAAGAAAATCTATTAAATAAAATGGGCTTGATGCCTGCAATTTACGAAGCCGTAAAAAGTCGGATCAGGCCGATCTTAATGATTGCGCTTATGGGCGCGATGGGCTTATTGCCTGCGGCACTGTCCAACGGAATGGGGGCTGAAATCCAAAAACCATTGGCCATTATGATTGTCGGTGGGTTGATTATCTGTATGATTCTTTCATTCTCCATTCTGCCGATTGTTTTCTACTATGCTTACAAAAAGGAAAATAAAGATTAAGTACCCATTTTTTATTCATTATATACTTGATAAAGGTTGCCTGCCAATAAAGCAGAGCAACCTTTGTTGTTTTATTGTATTCAAGAGATGCAATCAACTCCGTATTTCCCTTCGCATAAATATGTAATAAGACCAGGCAAAGCAGATCATCATGGCGGCAGTGAGCCCACTAATCTGTGGCCAGACCATCAGAAAGCTTTCCCGAAAGGAGAGTGGTGAAGGAATGGCACCGACCATCTGTTCCATGGCAATAGGACCGAGGCTGCGTACCGAGGGCATTAACAAGGTAGTCGTTGCATCGGTATAGAGCTGGCTCGGTGATATCCGAAGTAGATTTAAAATCAGCTCATTGTAGCCAATGTACTCCTGCTCCGAAATATAATTTGGATTGGGCAAAAAGGGGCGTATAGCCAAGTTTACCAAAATTGGAAAAAAGACAGTGAAAAATAACCAGATGCCGATTGCCGTAAGTGCTGAAGTGGCTGGCTGACGAAAGCGGATCGACAGTAGGATGGAGAGGCTCAGCCAGAAGGCGACATACAGCACAGTGATTAGCGTAAATCCGAGGATTCGCAGGAGTTCTTGTGGCTCGATGCGTACACCGGTACCAAGGAGTCCACCGCCGATCATCAGCAGTACCAGCGCAATAAATAAGGTGCCCACAACAACTAGCGGCGCCAGAAATTTGGCGAATAGTAGATTGTCGCGATAAATGGGTTGCGCAAGCAGACGGGTGAGGGTCCCGTTGTTATATTCTGCATTGACGGCATCAAAACCTAGGGCAATACCGAGCAAAGGAGCCAGAAAATTTAAAAAAATATGAAAAGGTGGAATGGAATTATCCGTAGTGGTCAGCAGTTTGAGATACAGAAAGGATTGGTCGGGATCACGCATATTGCTGACAGCGTCTTTAAGTCCTATGGAAGAAACATAGAGGGAGGCGCCGAAGGTCAGTACAATGAGTAGGATCAGTATGATAAAACGCCAGCTGCGGATATGTGCTGCGATTTCTTTGCGGACCAGCACCTGCATCGGAATAGATGGCTGCTTATTGATATCTTTTGAATAAACCGTTAGATTTTTCATAGACAGAATTTGTTGTTATGCTATTCTCAAAAAATGTATTGTAAATATCGTCAAGCTGGTAGTCATTGCGGCTGACCGAGACGATATCAGCACCAATGTTGACCAGAATGCGTACGGCTGCTGCAGTGGTATTGCTGTCGGTTATCAGCTCGATGGATTGCCCTGCGATAACAAGTTTACGAATTCCCGGCAACACGTTGAGTGCTTGTTCAATTGCTGCACGATCGATCGAGGGCTGCTCAAGAGTAATAACTGTACTGACACCTTGCTGCTGCTGCAGGTTGTGGGCAAGACTTTCGATAGATCCTTCGATCAGCAGCTTGCCGCCCACGAAAATACCGACCCGATCGCATACACGTTGTACCTGATGGAGATGGTGTGAAGAGAGCAGTACCGTAAGGCTATGTTCTCTACTAAGCTGCTTAATGAGTTCCAGAAACTCATCGACGCCCTTGGGATCTATGCCCAGTGTAGGTTCGTCGAGAATAGCTACCTCAGGGGCTTTGATCAGCACTTCGGCTAATCCTAGACGTTGTTTCATCCCGCGGGAAAAAGCTCCCGTTTTTTTGTGCATTTCCCGTTCCAGTCCTACGACATGTAACATGTCTTTGGCCGAAGCTTGTGCATAGGATTTTGTAAGTCCATTTAATTCTGCAACGAAGCATAAGTTTTCCAAAGCTGTCATATCCGGGTAGAAGCCCACATTATCTGGTAGATAACCAACTTTGCGCTTCACGGCTATTGGATTGCGGGTGGCATCATAGCCACAGACATAAGCTGTACCAGCGGTGGGTTCGGTCAGGCCTAGCATCATAAGAATGCTGGTTGTCTTTCCGGCACCATTGGGACCGAGTAGGCCAAAAATCTCTCCGGGATAAATATGCAGGTCCAACTTGTCTACGGCGGTTATTTTGCCATAGTTTTTGGTCAGGCCCGTCAATTGAATGATAGGATCCTTCATAATGATAATCTTTTTTGTCCCGACTTTATCTGCGGCCGTATTTGCGGATGAGATAATACACCAAACCAATTGCCAATAGGATGACCAGCATGCCGATCCAGCCAGAAAGCAAAGAAGTCTTGACGATCATACGGAATGAAATGTCGGCGTTGGCGTTGGATGACTTGATCTCAAATTTGGCAGCATAGTCTCCAGCGATGGTCTTGTCGGGAACTTTTAAGTTGACTTTAACGTCGATAGACTTGCCTGCTTCCAGCTGTTTGATATTTGACGGATTGAAGGTGGCCTCCCATCTGCTGGGGAGCTGCGAACTAAGCTCTAATGCATTGAGCGGAAGTGTGCCTGTATTTTTGACTTTGAGCAAAATCTCCTTGCTGCTGCCGGATACGACTTCGTCGCTAAGTCTGCCACTAGGGGTGGTCAGCTCAAGTGCATAGGAGCCTTTGACGACCGCTTCCAGCTCAAGCTGTAGTGTATCTGTCGGGGATATGGCCCACACGGGAATTTTATATTTATCGGGCTTGGCAGTGATCGGACAACTGATTTCAAGGCTGATTTCCTGAGCTTTATTGGGCTGCATCTGAAGAGAGGTCACTTGCGACCCTTCTACGCGGTAACTGATCTGCCATCCCTCGGGTAGCTGCGCGTTAAGGTTGTAGTTGACCAATTGAGCAGATCCATTGCTTAGGGTCGTTGTATAACGAAATGGTTCATTACTGGGGGCTTCGATATTGATCAGCCTCGCTTCAAAGCTAGATTTGAGCGGTTTCACGGTTTGCCCAGCTAAGTAGAAACTGTTTGCCAGCACAATAAGTGCGATAAAAAATGGCTTGAAAGAAAAACGTCGGTCTGTTTTTGTAATTAGTAATTCTGTTAACATGATCCAATAACTAAAATTTATATTTAAATAGAATATTAGCTTTTAAAAAATGTCGGTTTTGGTATCAGATACCTCTTTGAAAAAACCGCTCCCAAATTAAAAATCAATTTGATAAAAATCAAGGCTGAAAGAAAAAACGATTGTAAAAAAAATGTGCTTAAATAGTATGTATGCTGATCGTTTGCACTGCATAGCGGAGCGGACTGTCATCAGTCGAAGTTTACTGACCGGAAGGTCTTCTTAATGATAATCTTCGTGTTTTCTGCCAATTCATCCAACGTACAATGGATCGATCTCAGCTGTGTTTTTGAATTTTCGTTATCATTTAGAAGAAGGTTGATGCGCAGAAGCCGGAGATCGGAGGCCTGACGGTCCCCACGTAGTTCATCAAATAGTTCATGAATAATCTTTTCGCAACTGCTTCGGTCAAAACTGGCGATGGTCATATAATGTCCGCGGCAGTACATCTGCAATTCTATATAATAATTTGAGCGTTCCATATCCTGCATAAATGAAAAAATAGGTTAGCCTCCCGTGGGAGACTAACCAAGTTAAAGTTGCTATTTGGATCTTTAGGATATTTCGATCAGCCGTGGTTCTTTTTGTTTGGCTTCTTCTTTTTTTGGTATTGTCAATCGTAGTACACCGTTTTCATAGCGTGCCTGAATATTATCCTGATCGACAACCTCCTTCTGGAGCTCGAAGCTACGCTGGAAAGATTGGTAGCTGAACTCCCGACGTGTATAGTTGTCCTGATGCTCCTCATTTTGTTCCTGCTTAACCGAAGATATGGTCAATAGGTTGCCGTCGAGCGTCACTTTGAAATCATCTTTGGCCATGCCCGGGGCAGCAACCTCAACTTCGAAAGTGTCTCCGTTTTCCTTGATGTTGACCGCAGGAACGGTGGTACTTGTCGATGAGTAATTTTTGTTGTCCCAGTTTAAAAGCTCACGGTTAAAATTATCAAACATGGGCGAAAAAAGTGAAAAATTGTTCCAATTTCTTTTTGCAAGTTTCATAGTAACCTCCTTTTAATGAAGTATAACAATAAATTAAATCTGTCAGTCGGCCGACTGTATAAAATATCCCGCAAAAAAAATACCGAGCTTGAAAAACTGAAATTTTTGCACGAAAACTGTCAAATTTTACATGATAAATTGACAGCATTATCATGATCAAACCTAGCCTAGAGGACAATACTGTTCAATACGAATACATGCGAGTCAAATTGTGGATTATTGTTTAGAATCTGCTAAGGAATTGGGAGCACAGGGGACCAACAAACAGGTAATGTGATTGCACCGGTGAGATTGATCTATAGTCGACAAATTCATTATATTTGTTATATAAAATAAAGCGATGTCCACCTCCAGATTTAGTCTGATTTTTACCTGCCTGCATGTGTTATGTGCTGTTCTGTTGTTCACGTATATTGAAGAGCTGAGTACGCTTAATCTCGGTGAATTGGGGATCGTCTTAGTATTTGGTCTGGTTATAACCGCCCTTGTTTTTGCGATAAAATCCAGACAGACGACATTAGGTGTGCTCATGCTTGTTTCCAATAGCATCTTTCTGCTGATCTGGCTCGCGCTGTTTTATTTTATGGCTACTTTTACCTTTAAAGTGTAGATCTACTAACGGCAATATTTTGTAGCGGTAAGCGAATTGTAAGCGATCCTGAACGGATATTAAAGCGGTCTTGCCGGCATACGAACTATCTCTATCTTTGTGCTCAAATAGATCATCAAAGCAAAAAATGAACAGAAAAATAGTCAAATTGTTTACACTCATGTTGTTCGCTTGTTGTATGGGTAAGAGTCTTTCAGCACAACAATTCTATCCCATGCATTTCATCCAGCTCTTTACCGACGAGGGGGTATCAGAAAACGATATTGCCAGATTAAACAGGAACTATCTGGTGCCAGCAGGATTTCAGGAGGTGAGTGATACGCTCTTTGTGCATCCGCAGCATAAGGAGCGGGTATTGTTATCTGCCAGACAGTTGGGGGACAAAAATGAACTGTTGCTGACTTACCTGACAACCGGCGACCTAAAAGTTTTCAGGGAGCGACTGGCGGCTAAAGAGGGCGGGTTTGAGAAGGTCGATGAGAACACCTACGAGCTTCCGTTTAAAAATCCGGTCAATAAATTTATGATCGGAAAGGATACGGTCATCGATACGAAACGATTTCATACTATTAAATACCTATTGATCTACGACCGCGGACATAGATTTCATTTTTCTGCCGATCATTGTACTTTCCCAGCTACGGAGACTTATCCGCTACAGCATACAACCTGGTATTTTACAGCGAACTATGAGCGGGCGCAGTCAAACTCGGAGTACAATGACATCAGTGTTATATTTAGCAAAGAAAAGACCAAGAGTTCCAATAAGATTGAATTCGTGGATGACATAAATTTTAAAATAACCTATACAGATCAAAAGAAAAAGGTACATGTATATCGGGGGACATATCAAAATTATAAATCCGACATCTTCTTTCGCTATGATGGTGGCGAATGGTCTGATAGAGATAAAACGGGGCGGGCGCTCCATGTTCCTGACGAGCGAGATATGGGAACGGAATCTTTTTTTTATGATCCAAAGAGTTTCGCGCAAGCGGAAGGAACTTTAAGGTATTTCCGGTTTATCTTTTCAAAAAGCTATAAATCTAGTTACAACACGGATCTGGGGTTGATGGAGCTGAGCGGAAGGGAAATCAAAGAACAGCAAGACAGAGGAAGCATGCCGAAACGCGAAAATTGATAACGATTAATGATGAAAAGACTACTGTTTATTTTTAACCTGATCTTGCTCCTGTGTATTTCCTGTAAGCAGAAGGAGTTTGGATATCCGGCAATAGAGAACACTTTTTGTGTATTAAATTCATTAGATAACAGCAGAATGGGCGAAAGAAAATAGCTAAATAGGCAAACTGTTTACACTAATTTATTGTCCTATAGGTATCCATTGTTTGGATAACTTAGTTGTAAAAGGTCAGGTTCCTATTGGTGTCCTGGCCTTTTTCTATTAAATCGGAAACTTTCCCTATCGTGCATTTGTTTAACTATAAACAGGACGTCACTGGTATCAGTGGTGTCGCCGCCTATGGCTTGGTCATGGGTTTTACGCATTTAAAAAAGTAACAGTATGAGAAGGGAACAAATAGAACAATGGATTGCAGAAGGATATAATGTCCTGGAACATAAGAAACCCAAAGTCGTCCAGGGTGATCTCTGGGAATATCTGAATAATCATGATGGCCATGGTACGGATGTCTATGCGCTATCCGAACTGGCGAAATGTGCCGACCACGAATTGCACCAGATCGAGTTGCGAAAATACGCTCAGGAATACGGGCAATTGGGTGAGAAGCAGTTTTTGCGTAATGAGGCCATCCGGTTGAAATCATTTGATAAGTACGAAGCGTTCTTACGCTTATTTTACCCGAATAGTGTCGAAAAAGAAGTTGAGGAAGCTAAATTTCTTGCCGAACGTGTGCGGCAGGTAAGCAAAGAGGAGATGGAACAATGGGTAACGGCCAACCATATTAATGTACTGCTGTCCGATTTAAATTGCCTTGACGAGGATGCGATCGTGACCGGAATGGTGATACCTTCCGAAGAAGTGGTTAGCTACACCGATGGGGGACTGCAGGATACCATGGATTGCCACTTGACACCCATGGAATTTTTTAGCCATGCTGACGCTGCGGTGTACTGGATTGATCCTAAAGTAAAAGCTTAGATCGTTGCACTGCCCAAATTTGGACACGATTGGTGGGCAGTGCGTAATGCAGGCTGTCAATAGCGCGCTATGCCCGGTTTATTGGCGAGAAAGTACCTTCAAGCGGTTTTCATAGCTGTGGCTGCCTGTGGAAGTAGGGAGGTTTTATTTTTCCACAATAACGACTTTGTAGAGGCCTTTTCCCGGGCAATGAAAATAGCTTTTATCTCTGTTGATCATATAACATTCATCAGTAGATTTGAACTTAAGACCGCCAATGGTATAATAGTATAAGTAGTGCGGGCTCGGAAGTTTTCCATTTGACCACTTGTAGCGGATTTTATCTTCAAACTCTGGTAGCTTTCCATTGTGAAAATTGGGTAAATCATCGAATGGTGTAAAATTTTGCTTGTCAGCTGCAGTAGTGGATATCCAATCTTTATCATGGTCCGGAAAAGACATGATATTATCATTAAATAATACATCGCCCTTTGCATTGATCTGAAGGTTGTTCTTGGCCGTGAATTCTCCAACGAGATAGATTTTTTGACTTTCAAAATTTTTAATTGAAAATCCTTTTCTTAGTTCGTAACGGATATCTTTTTTGTCATTAGGGCCAGCGGAATGTTGCTCTTTCTCTTCTTTATAAATTTTTTTTGAGGAAAAGAGCATGGAGTCGTTAATAATGGTGATAGTGGTCGCATCATCGGTATTTTCTTCAAGGACTTTGATTTTGCCAAAGCTGACCAGTTCGTCTAAGGTAGGCACATCGGGATGCTTATCTTGCTGTGTACAGGATAGAAACAATAGCAGAGACAGCAGTAGAAAATTTAGTTTAAAAAGAGGTGTTTTCATATACTCTTATACAATCTGAATGTTGGATATGTTTTAATTTGTAAGCGCCAATCTGTTCTTGGTCCCCTGTTGATCGGTGCTGTAGAACGTACCGTTTTCGATCCATAGCGCATACATCTTTCCTTGATCGGAATTCGTTTTGTGGTCAAGGTCGATATCAATGACCTTCCCCTGATAGAGGGACTTGATTTGATCGACGATCGTATGACCTACGATCATCTTACTGGCCTTGAATCTGATCAGCGTATTCTCGAGGTCCTGTTGCGATTCCTTCTCGGTTGATATGCCGCGATACCAGATCGGGCTTTCATTACCGATAAAAATATCTTGGGCTTGTTCTCCTTTTTTGAAGGTTTTGTCAATACCTGCCCGCACATTTTCGTTGATCTGCTGGATCGTGTACTCCTTGGGGAAATCTTTTCGGATTCCGGCATGGACAAATAGCAGATCGCCGATTTTTTCTACAGCATTCTTTGTCCTCAGCCAGCGTCCGAGCGCCGACTCCCTTGCGTACCATTCTGCATAAGGAAGTTTTAACGTATCGGCATTATGCTCATATTTGTCACGGACATATTTTAGCTGCCCCTTGAGGTTCATCATCTCATGGTTGCCAAGTATAAAATGAACTCTACCGCCCTGCTTTTCGGCCTCATTTTCCAGTTTGTAAATCAACCAGAGGCATTCGGTAACCTGAAGTCCACGGTCAAAAAAATCGCCGTTCAGGACAAGATGATTTGCCCCGAATGTCCAGTTAAATTGGCTATCGATGACTCCATTGCCCTGTAAAATAGATTTAAATCCTTTGAAATTACCTTCGATATCAGATAGTGCCAATATCTTTGCCAGGAGGGAATATTCACTGGGTTGTGCTTGAACGCTGTTGTTCAGCAAGAAGCGGAACCGGTCGCCCGTTTCATCGACATAACATTGCAGGCTGTCATTTTCGCTTATCTCAGCAACAGACGCTGTAAATCCCGTTGTCGAAGGTACCACTTGATAATTTAAAATCTTGCCATCACGATAGATAATGATCGGTCCGTCGGCACTGACTGTCGAACTGTCTTCATCCGTTGCGCCATGTTTGATGGACCAGCCTGGAAAGATATAAAGCCGCTGGATAATTTCAAAGTTTAATAATAATGCGCCGATACCAAAATAAAGTACGATGACAGCACACGCGTAAATGAAGATTCTTTTGAATTTCATAAAAGTGGGTTAATATAAACTGGAGTTAATTATGTTTTGTTAAAGATTGTTCGTGGCCGAAGGATATAAATCTGCGGTATGTCCCTCTTAGAGGACGATTTTTACCGTATCTTCATTTTTATCGGTCATGTAAAATCTTCCCTAAAAATAATGCTTCTCCGGTGTATTATCCAGTACCATTTACAATGCGTCAGGTAAAACGCGAATTGTAAATGGTACATTTTTTGGTCTTTATTCAGCTTGGTACTGCTGTGGCTGGGGGAGCTCAATAAATTAATAACCTGGATTTTGAGTCAATAGCGCATTTTGATGCAATTGTACTTCCGGAATCGGTAGTAATAATTTGTTTTTATCAATTGAAAGCTCAAGTTCTGCCCGCTGTACGCGTTTGAGTGCAGCAAAATACTGGCCCTCATTTTTCATGTCCTGACCATAAACATCGGCAATTGCAAGCCATACAGATGGACCGGAGGTGAGCAGCTCCGTAGAACCATTTCTTTTACGGATTTGATTAAACTGCTGCAGCGAACTCAATGTGTTTCCGAGATGGTAATCGACTTCACTGCTTATTAATAAAACCTCCGAATAACGGACGATATGATGAATACGGCCTTTGGAATACCAGGCGGCATTGTCATTACGGGGAATGCTACCCACAGCCTCAAAATCCCAGCTCAATATTCCTTCAGGAGCCAGCGAACTATGAACTTTAAAGGGAGCAGCAAGGCTGTATAAGCCGAATTGCATGAGGCGGTCTAATTGGACTCTGGCTTCGGCATACAAACCCTGATCGCGGAGAAGGCGGGCCAGCACAGTAGCTCCAAGGCCATAGTCTGCCTGTGCTAATTTGGGTACAGCAGTTTTTAAGCCTTTGATCAGCTCGGTCCTGACATTTTCAGTTTTGCTCCGTGCTATTGCCGGACCGCTCTCTAGTTCTTTATAATTGTCAGGATGGACAAAAATCGGGTCACCCCATAAGTTGATCATCTGATCGTAAAGTAGGGCAAGATAGGTGTAACCAGTATATTGAAACTGTTGTGCATCCATTACTTTGGTCTTACGGGATTGATCAACAAGGAGGTTGATCTTACGGATCAGCCTATAATAGCTGTCAAAAAGATCCGAATTGAGCGGATTGGAAGCTGATACCCGATGACGATAAAATTGCGTATAGTTCTCCGAAGTCGTGTTGCCGAGTGTTCCTGCATATAGGCCTTCCAGTATGAAATATTGCTCGGAAAGCCTGACCATATCCAAACGAATGGAATTGTTGAAAGCTTGAAAATCTTCAAGCGTTTTGAAAAAACTATTTTCGATAATTTCACCCACTATTCTTACAGTGAATTGATCCTGAATATTAAAGTTTTTTAGTTCGATACCGTTATCCTTATAGTGTTTTTTGATATTAAAGATAAGGAGATCGGTATTTAAGTGGCTGAGGTTATTTTTGAAAATAGTACTTACAGTTTCGGATAGTTTACCATCCGTTTCCAGATCGTCAGCAATTGTTTGGATTAGTGCAGTCAGCTTGACATTATCTGATTCACTGGCTTTTAAAAGTGCTGCTGATACACCCAACAGGATAGCGGCGTGATCGCTGCCGTCGCTAAGGCTGATACTTTCAGCAGCTAGCGGAGCTGCGGTTTCCACAAAAAGGGCTTTGTATACTTCGGCGATGGCCTGCGTTTTAGCGTTATTGAAATCCAGTTTTTGGGATTGAACCAGGTACTGGACACGCTTCTGTTCCAGCTGACCTAATATATTTAAATTGAACTGCTTTTTATTCCGGATATTGACTATGGAACTTAACTTTATCGGAGTAGTAGACTGACGACCCGTGATTTCGTCAAAATAATTTCCGTCTATATTGGCCTGAATAAAATCACTTTTTAACGCAATATTCTGAAATTCAAAACTGCCTTTATCATCGATTATTTTTGCGGTAAAAGTACGGCCCGTAGGCTTTAACTGATTGTCTAATTCTTGTATGGTTAAACTTGCTCCCTTACTAAATGGGCCTTTTTCGGCAGTTCCCAAAAGAGAAATACTTTTTTCTACTGGGGGAGGGTCTACAGATTTCGAACAGGAACTGATTGCTACAAGAGTGATCATTAATAGTAATATAGGTCGTAACCGAATAAAGCGTGCTGTCATAAAACTAATTTTATATAAGGTATTAAATAGGAACAAAATTGGCCTAGCCTAATCTGCTGAAAGATAAGTAAAAGGTATTTAGGTATTTTCCTTTAAATAAGAAAATTACACAAAAGTGTAAGATTAAATTACGTGATCACTTTTTTTATCGGAAAATAATGCATTAATATGGTAATTATAACCTTAATTGGATTATTTGGCATAATATCTGTGGACATAGCAATATATATTAATATAGCTAATCTTAAATTGAGAAAAGGACTAGAAGTAATGAGTAAGAAGTTTTTTGCCGTTTTATTGTTTTGTATCGTTGCAGCATTTGTGCAGGCGCAATCAATGAAAATAACACCGAAGGATTTTGTAGATGCTAGCGATGAGTCCAAAAACTATGTTGTGTTGAATTTTGCCGGTAGATCACAGAATGATCTCTATAAAACGGTGCTAAAATATGTGAATTCATATTATAATAATCCTGAGAAAGTTACGACGAAAATCGAAGGTGAGCAGATCGTGATAGATGCCATGGAGCAGAAAGCTGTCTACACCACATATCTGGCTGCTAAAACGTACTATGATTTTTATTATAAAATTACCTTGGACTTCAAGGATGGGAAAGTAAGGTTTGCGCCTAATTACAAATACTTTGTGTCGCCTGGTGGAATTGAATATCCGCTGAATGGCCGAAACAACTTTATGTCAAAAAATGCGCTGTATGGGAGCAGTGGCAAAGTCGCTAGGAAGAGTTTACAGGAGGGATTAGATGTATTCATCAATAAGTATATCACTGAATTCTCAAAGAGCATCAACGATAGCAAGTCCAATGACAATTGGTAGAAAAAAACCACCAAATAATATATAATGAGAGAGCCTCCGGATGGAGGCTTTTTTTTTGCAGGCGGATTTATTCCCTCAGATTGTTGGATATTTTTGCTAATTTAATTATGGAATAAATTTGATGTATGTCGATTTGGAAACTACTGCGATTGTTTGTAATTCTTTTTGGCCTTTTTTTAATAAGCTGTAATCAAAAAAACAAGAGGGAATCATTGACGATCCTAAAGATCTGGAATTGCCGAAGAAAGTGGCCGATTCGCTTTGGCGTAGAGCAATTAATGAGGGAGATTTCAAGGCTTACCATGAAGTGTCCATGAACTATCAGCTGGTTTTAAAAGATCCTGAATTATATTATTATGCGCTATTGATGGCGAATAAACATCAATGTCGAGAAGCTTATATGAACCTATATGATATGCTTACCTGGGAGGGTACGATAGATGGCATTGAGCTTGCAGGTAAGGATAGTATATCAAGAAATCAAGCATTATTTTATCTGCTCAGGGCTTATGAACTTGGTGAAAAAAGAGCCATTTATAGCATCTATGAAGAGTTTGGTGATAGTATTTCACCTCCTAAATCGATCGCCTATCTAAAGAAAATTCAGAAGTTTTACGAAGAGAAAAAATGAAACGAATCGTAATCTTGATTGTGTTTTGGCCTGTTCTTTACTTTTTTCCCTAACTTTAGTATAACAATTTATATTCTATAGGGTATAAACACAAATGTGGTTAATAGTTATGAAAAAGATCGAACTTATCCCGCTTGTCGGGATTGACATTGAGGATATAGGGGAAGTGGCTTTGGGAACGGGGCAGATGGAGGTGCAAACTATTCTTGGACCGCCTTCGGATGCACTGGATGGTCAGTATTATTATGATGAACTCGAGTTGAGGCTGGACTTCAATGATCGTGGGCAACTCGAATTTATCGAAAGCATTAACGGACCATTTCCGGAAAAAACGGAGATCAGCATCTATGGGCTGAACCCTTTTAAGGTGGAGGCTGATGAACTGCTTAATATACTGAGTGAAAAGAACAGCGGACCCGTTGATGATTCGGAAGCGGGATACTGCTATACCTTTCTGAATAGTTCAGTTGGTGTCTGGCGACAGATGACCGAAGAGGATATCCAGGAAGACATCGAAGCAATAAAGGCTGAGGGTGAGTATGAAGATAATGTGGATATGTTGCTCGAAGACCTGGAAAAATCCAAATTCTTCTGGACAATAGGAATCGGCGTGAAAGGATATTATTCGGGTCAATAAAACAGCGGCTAGTATTGATTTTTACCGTAAGAATTTAAGTATACTTAGGCTGAGAAAAAGCTAAAGTAAAACTGGTGGATGCGCATGAACTTGTTTTTTGCGAGGAGATTTAATGAAACAGCTGCCTAAATTCAACAGGACTCTGGTGAGTAGTTTTCTTAAATACCTTGCTGAAAGATTGTGGATGCTCAAATCCAAGTTCGTAAGCAATTTCGCTGATTGACATGGAGCTGGTGCTCAGACGAACTTTGGCATATTCAATCATTTTATGTTGTATATGCTGCTGCGTATTTTGTTGCGTGTAGACTCGGAGGACGCTGCCCAGATAATTGGGGGATAAATTGAGCTGTTGTGCCAAAAAACTGACCGTTGGAATACCTTGAGCGAGGAGTCTATCTTGATTAAATTGTGCTGTGAGCAGCTGCTCAAATCGTGTAACCAGTTCCTGAGTTGACTTTTTTCGCGTAATAAATTGACGTTCGTAATATCGCTCAGCATAAATGAGCAAGCGTTCGATCTGTTTGAGAATCAGCTCACGGCTAAATTTGTCTATATTGGACTGGTATTCTTTTTCGATATTTTGGAGGATGTCGACAATAACTGCCTCCTCCTTGTCTGAGAGAAAAAGTGCTTCATTGACTTCATACTGGAAAAAATCGTAATTATGGATATGCTTGGCAAGCTCGCTGTTCCACAAAAAATCAGGATGAATCAAGAGGATCCAGCCGCTAGGTTGCGCTTGGACCTCTTGATTGATTTCTACCTTTAGAAATTGTAACGGCGATATAAAAGTCAAAACACCCGAGTCGAAGTCATACTGTTGCTGCCCATAATTGAACTGGGCATTTACATTTCGTTTTAAACCGATCGAATAAAAATGCTGTATCCAATTTAATTTACTGTCATTCACTGGGTAGTGCACTTGACTATAGTCAATCAAACTGATTAGCGGATGCTCGGGTTTAGGTAGTCCGCAAAAGCTGTGAAATTCCGAAAGGGAATGAAAGCGAAATGTATTCTCCATACGTGTAAATTTACTTATTTTCTTCTTTTAATGTTGCCTACTACTTTTTATACTATTTACTTTTTCCCGGCTATTTAACAGGCTGTTCAAAACCTGTGGATACCGTATAGCTTTTCCATCTTTCGATCTCCGCAGTCAGCATATTGATTTTGTTTTTGGCCAATTCCAAGGCATCTTCACCCATTAAAAAATGTACTGGTGGATGCTCCAATGTACTTAGCTCAATCAGCAAAGTAGCAGCTTTTTGCGGATCGTTTGCTTGATTGCCATGGATATGTTGCAGATGTGCGGTCTCATTTTCCCTCGCAGTTATGTAAGCTGGGATAGGATTGGATGCAGTTTGTATAGATCCGTCGGATAAAAAATCCGTCCTGAAATAACCAGGGTAAACCAAGGTTGTGTGTACACCGAAGGGTTGCATTTCGACTGCCAGCGCTTCTGTAAATCCTGCTACGGCAAATTTTGTGGAGCAATAGATTCCAAAACCTGGGAAATTACCTGCAAGTCCACCAATGGACGCAATGTTGAAAATATGACCCGATTGCTGATGGCGCATATGAGGCGCGATATGTCGGATAGCATTGAGCGAGCCAAAGACATTCACGTCAAAATTGCGCCGGGTTTCGGAATCGCTGAGTTCTTCAAGAGTGCCTGTTTGCCCGTATCCGGCGTTGTTGACGAGGACATCGATACGCCCGAAATAATCAATTGCCGATAGTACTGCCCGACTGACATCTGCATTGTCGGTGATGTCTACTTCGAGTGGTAGAAAATTTTCGTTTTCACCGATTTCATATTCCAGTGCTCGTTTTGTTCGTGAAGTTGCGACAACATGATAACCTTGTGCCAAGAGTTCTTTTACCAAGTTTAAACCAAGTCCTTTTGAAGCACCGGTAACAAACCATACTTTTTGTGATTTCATTGTGTTTTTAGTTTAAAATAAATTGATGTTACAAAGGTGATGATTTGGTATTGGTATGATGTAGGCAGATCCACGGATTTCGTAGCCAAATCGTGGTTTTGATGTTTTTAACGATAATTGTATTTTCGAAGTGCAATCTTTATTTCGCACTATAACGAGTGGAGAAAAAAGAAAGCCAGGAAGTGGATGACCACTTGATAAGAATGTGCAATTTAAACAAAAAATAATTATGGAAAACCAGGGCGCGTCTGTCGTAATAACACATCACATTTTGGACAACAAGCAACTCGAATACGACCAGTGGCTCGCGGAAATTGTTCCGCTCACGAAACATGCGAAAGGGTTTATTGACCTCCAGATCATTCGACCTATTCCCAAATTAACATTTGTCTATACGGTAATCATCAGGTTTGATACGGTGGACAACCTAAAAATCTGGATGGAGTCCGATACGCGCAAAAGAATGATTGAACGGGCCAGCCCCTTATTTCGAAAGGACCGTTATCAGATCAGGTCTGGCCTAGAGTTTCTTTTTGAAACGCCAGAGCAGGCCAGTAAGATACCGCGACGCTGGAAGCAATATCTTGTTACTTGGTCTGCAATTTACCCCCTATCATTGATCATGCCCATGATCCTGCTACCCGTTCTCCGGTATTTTCATATTCCTCAAAATCGTCTTTCCGATGGATTGCTGATCTCAGGTTGTATCGTTTTTCTAATGGTTTATCTGGTAATGCCTAATTATACCAAGCTCATTCGTAGATGGTTAAATAAGTGATCAACTGTTCGGTTGACAACTTGTGGAGAGAGCTGATAAGTGGCTAAAGAGGGGAATTTTAATCGTTCGTGAAGTAAATAAAACAATTTTTCCATTACAACACTTTGTTTATAGGAAGAGTCTTTAGTGAGAATCGCATAAACCAAATTGAGACTCTGGATAATGGTTAAATTTTAAATACGTTTGTATGTTACAGAAAAACGATGTTGCACCGGATTTTACCTTGTATGCGACTCCCGATCAGAAAATCAAATTGTCCGAGTTTAAAGGACATAATGTGATCCTTGCTTTTTACCCCGCTGACTGGAGCCCAGTATGCAGTGACCAGATGGCCCTTTATAATGAAATGCTAAAATATTTTAAGAAATATGATGCGGAGATTATGGGTATATCGGTGGATAGCAAATGGTGCCATATGGCCTTTGCGCAGTCCAGAAAATTACATTTTCCGCTGCTAGCGGATTTTGAAGCGAAGGGTGAGGTCGCCAAAAAATACGGGGTGTATGATGACGATGAAGGAGAATGTAAGCGCGCACTTTTCGTGATTGATAAAGAGGGCGTTATTCAATGGAGCTACTTATCGCCAACAGCAGTAAATCCGGGCGCGGATGGTATCATAGAAGCATTAGAAAATCTTAAATAGCGGAAATTATGTCATTAAAACCAAAAGTCAGCGATAGGGATCATATCCAAGGAAATAACAGTGCGGATTTAACGATCGTCGAATATGGAGATTATCAATGCCCACATTGCGGGGCTGCTCATCCAATATTGAAAGAGATGATGGCTGAATTAGGATCTCAGATCAGATTTGTGTTCCGCAATTTTCCGCTTTCAGAAATGCATGAATATGCACGTCCGGCGGCGCTCGCCGCGGAAGCTGCAGCACTACAAGGGAAATTTTGGGAGATGCACGATGCTATCTATGACAACCAGCAGATCCTAAGCACACGTTTCTTTATAGACCTTGCCGAACAGCTAAATTTGGATGTCGACCAATTTAAGAGCGACATGCAAACAGAAAGTTTGGAGGAAAAAGTGGAGAGAGATTTTGAAAGCGGCATGATGAGCGGTGTCAATGGAACGCCTACATTTTTTGTTAATGGTCAAAAATTTGACGGCGGCGCGGAAGGTCTTATTCAGATGCTACATGAAAATTGATTGGTATAATTATTTCATGGATATGGGCCGCGGCGACCGGGAGCTAATCCTGCCCATTCGCGAACCATAACTGCTACAAACTGGTACGCAAATAACGAAATATCGTTGTTTTTAATTTGTGACCTATTGTTTTAAATTGCTTAAATACAGTGTTTTGTGTTTTATGGTTAAGTTGTTGTAATATCATAACCAATAAATTAAAAAACATAAACTATTCATCATGGCAACATTTAAAGTTCAAGACGGAACTGAAATTTACTACAAAGATTGGGGTACAGGGCAACCAATTGTTTTCCATCACGGTTGGCCCTTATCAAGTGACGATTGGGATGCACAGCTGATGTATTTCCTAGAAAAAGGATACCGTGTGATCGCTCACGATCGCCGCGGGCATGGACGCTCTACACAGACTGATCAGGGAAATGAAATGGATACTTATGCTTCGGATATCGCTCAATTGGCTGAAGCACTGGATTTAAAAGATGCAATCCATATCGGGCACTCTACGGGTGGTGGTGAAGTGATTCGCTATATCACAAATTATGGTACTTCACGCGTTGCTAAGGCAGTATTGATCAGCGCAGTGACGCCAACAATGGCCAAGAGTGAAACCAATCCTGACGGGGTACCCATGGAAGTGTTCGATGAAATCAGATTGAACACTGCAACCCGAAGACAGCAGTATTTTCAGGACTTTACCCTCGCTTTTTATGGCTATAACCGAGAAGGAGCTAATGTACAGCAAGGGGTGATGGACAACTGGTGGCGCCAGGGAATGATGGGCGGAATTAAAGCACATTATGATTGTATCAAGGCTTTTTCCGAAACAGATTTTACAGAAGAGCTTAAACAAGTTGAAATCCCTGTGTTAGTATTGCATGGTGAAGATGATCAGATCGTGCCTATTGATATTACCGGTAGAAGAGCAGCTCAATTGGTGAAAAATGGTACCTTGATTACTTATCCAGGGTTTCCGCATGGAATGCCTACAACCGAAGCAAAAACGATCAATAAAGATATTCTGGCTTTTATCACAAAATAAGCCGCCTTTTTCAGCTAAAAATAGTTTCTAAATAGTAATAAGGCCATTCTTTTTAAGGGATGGTCTTTTTGTTTAATCTTTTTGGGATATGAACTTCTTACTGATACCAAGCTTTTTCATTTTTGACTGGAGGGTGGTAGCAGGAATGCCAAGGATGGTCGCAGCGCCATTTTTGCCGGAAATACGTCCATTGCTGCTCCGCAAGACCCACAGTATATATTTTTTTTCAAAGTCTGCTAACGTCTGTAAACTAAAATCCGGCGTTTTACTTGGACCAGTAAAACCTGTATCGGCTGATAATGTTATGTTTTTAATGGTTGGACCTTCTGACAAAAGTATCGCGCGTGCCACGACATGTTCAAGTTCACGAATATTGCCTGGCCACGAATGTAGTCTTAGACGTTCTAGTATCTTTTTCCCCATTTGTTTTAGCGGAGCTTTTCCGGCATGTTTTTCAAGAAAATGATGAACCAATAGGGGAATATCCTCTTGGCGTTCGCGCAAAGCAGGTAATGTAATTGGGAATGCGCTAATACGGTAATAAAGATCTGACCTAAAGCGACCAGCCCGCACTTCTGCCTGTAGATCCTTGTGTGTTGCGCAAATGATGCGTACATCGATGGAAATTATTTTATTGCCACCGACACGTTCGAACTCTTTTTCTTGTAGTACACGGAGTAACTTTGCCTGTAAAGTTAATGGGAGGTCGCCAATTTCGTCCAGGAAAAGTGTCCCGTGATTAGCTTGCTCGAACTTACCAATCTTGCGTTTCACGGCACCACTGAAGCTGCCTTTTTCATGACCAAAAAGCTCGCTTTCGATTAATGTAGGTGCGATAGCGGCGCAGTTAATTTTAATCAAGGGATGCTGTGATCGGGCCGAAAGGTGATGAACGTTTTGAGCAACAATTTCTTTACCTGTTCCGCTTTCTCCTTGTATCAGCAGGGTCATTTCCGAACCGGCGACTGTCGCGAGCTGTGACTTTAAGCTGGTAATATGCACACTGTTTCCGATAATCTGAGGTCTTAAAGTGTTATATGTATTTCCAGACACGGTTGAAAGGGAATGGGAAGCGGATTGCGAAATGTGATTTTTGACCTCTGTAAAATGCATAGATTGCTCATTGATCAGGATATTTCCTAGTGTAATGTTGAGCTGCGGGATAATGCTTTTGATGCGGTAGACTAGTTGGGAATCGATATGAGCTAACTTTTTGTATCCCAGGCTTAATATCGCCCAGTATTGACCATGGATTCGAAATGCCATGGATACAATTGTTTTATTACCGTTTCGTATGGATTCAACAAGAGGGCTGGGGTAGCTGCTTCCTGCTTTTGACAGTTCCTCGGGACTATGTTGGACGGGCTCCCCTGAATTGATGCAATCCTGGAAAAAACGCTCCTTACAACTCCACAGGTTACTGTAGCATATTTGCACACCTTTTTTAAACTGTAAAAGCAGACTATAGCATGACTCTTTCTTGTCAGCAACAAAGATAAATAAACTATCTTGGCCCAAAAAATTTTGTAGATCTGGTTGGAGAGCGTCAAAACCCGCTATTGCACATATTGGGGCCATTTTTTGGCTGAGTGCTAATTGCAAAAGTTGTTCGCTTTCCCGTTTTCGTAGACGTTCGTATATTGCTTGTGCATCTGTTGCTGAAGTCATGTTTAGCAGTTGAAGAAGAGGTAAATGAATTATTCGTTATCAATAAAAGTCTGATTTAATACCGTATTTTTTCATTTTGGTATACAAGGTAGAACTACTGATCTGTAAAATCTCCGTTGCTCCGCCAGGTCCTGAAATCTTGCCATTGCAGGATTCGAGCACGCGTAAGATATGTTCCCGTTCCATTTCCTCCAGTGATCCTAATTTAGGGGAGTGATGACCTGGAACTTTGACTTGTCCATCCATGTGGTCTGTAAACGCCAACACATTGATTAGCGGGTCTTTTGCGAGTAAAGTTGTTCTTTCGATGAGATGCTGCATCTCCCGGATATTACCGGGCCATGAATAGGCTTGCATCTGTGTTATGGCATCGCGCGTAAAGCCGGTTATATTTTTTTTGAGTTTGGCGGCATATAACGCCAAGAAGTGGTTGGCCAGGATTTCGATATCTTCGATCCGTTCACGGAGCGGTGGGATAGCAATGGGGAAAATATTGAGCCTATAGTAGAGGTCCAATCTAAAGTTTCCCATTGCGACTTCCTGTTCGAGATTGCGGTTGGTCGCAGCGATAATGCGAACGTTGATTTTAATCGGTAGATCGCCGCCAACGCGGTCGATTTCCTGTTCCTGAAGGACGCGGAGCAATTTGGTCTGGGCTTCTAATGGTAGCTCACCGATTTCGTCCAGAAAAATTGTACCTCCACTTGCTTGTTCAAATTTGCCGATGCGTCGGTTTTGTGCTCCCGTAAAAGCACCCTTCTCATGTCCAAAAAGTTCAGATTCGATCAATGATAAGGGGATCGCTGCGCAATTGACGACAACTAAAGGTTGTTGTTGGCGCAATGATAGCAGATGAATGGATTGTGCAACCCTTTCTTTGCCTGTACCACTCTCTCCTAGGAGCAGGACGGATGTGTCAGTCGGAGCGACAAGCCTCACCTGGGATAAGACTTCCTTTAAGGCTGGGCTCGATCCTACGATCGCTTCTTCACCGTACTTACTTTCGGTCGCTTTTACAAGTGGTTTCTGGTCCTTTTTTTCTGTATTAAATCTTTCTTTGGCAATATCGAGCATGATTAAAAGATCCTTTTCCCGGAATGGCTTGGTCAAGAAACCGTAAGGCTTTGTTTCTTTGACCGCTTCTAGGATGCCTTGGTTAGTATTTGCTGATATAAATAGAAATGGCGTATGTCGCTCGTTGAGTTGTACAGCGAGGTTGATCCCTGTTTCAGTTCCTTTTAGTATAATATCCAATAATACCCAGTCGGGTTTTTGGGTTTCGATAATTGTGGTGGCCTGCAAGACGGAAGATGCGATACCAATCACCTGATAGCCATTTCTTTTGAGAATCATCTTAAGGTCGTTGGCGACGATAAATTCGTCTTCTACAATTAAGATCTTGTTACCTTTTTGCATAAAGTTTGTCTTAAATTTCACCCTCTTTTTGTGGAAATTGGATGGTAATAAAAACCCCCTGGTCTGATACCAGTTTAAATTCGCCATCGAGCTGGGAGGTCAGTCCATGCATGAGGTTCATGCCAAAAGAGTCACTTTCACCATTGGAAAGGTCTCTTTGAAGCCCGATGCCATTGTCAGCTATACTGAGAATCAGGTCGAAAGGTACTGCTTTAACCCGCTTGAAACTAATGAAAACTATACCTTCACGTCGATCAAAAGCATGTTTGATCGCATTGTTGATTGCTTCATTGAGTATCAGCCCAACAGGTACAGCTTGGGATACATCAAGAGTAATTTCATCGACCTGAATTTCAAATTTAATTGATTTCTCGGACTGGAAGCTATCTTTGAGATAATCTGTAAGCTCCTGGATATACCATTTCATGTCAATGCGTGAGAGATTGTCGGTTTGATACAGTTTCTGATGGATCAGGGACATGGCGTGCATACGGTTTTGGCTATTCTGTATGGCACTAATGGCATCTTGATTTTCGAGATAGGCCGATTGTGTATTTAGCAGGCTGATAATGATCTGCATATTGTTTTTGACACGGTGATGGATCTCTTTAAGAAGCCATTCTTTTTCGGCAATCAATTGTCTTAACTTGTCGTTCTGTCTGTTGATTTCCTCCTGTTTAAGCGTCAGCTTTTCATTACTTCTTTTTTTGATGGTATTTTGGACATATAAAAATCCTACAAAGATGATCAGGATAATTAGACTTCCTATAAAAACATTTCGAATAATTGCTTCGCGCTCAAGTAGGGATTTTTGCAATTGTCCTTTTTGTTTAAGCAGTACAATGTCGTGATCTTTTTTTTCTGTATCATAGTCCAGTTGCAAGGCAGTAAGTTCTTTGGCACGGTCTACGCTGTTGATGGAATCATTGATGGATTTGAACGCTGCGAAGTTATTAAAAGCGGATTTAAAATCTCCGCGGGCGGAGTCGGCTAGATAACGAAGTTTGCGTAATTCGGATACACGCAGTAAACTTGTCTCTTTGGTCAGAGAACGCTCAATCTCTGCTAAATATGGGTACATTTCGTTGATCTGGCCATCAGCAAAAAGGTAGCTTGTTATCCCGATCATCATAATATGTTTTTCCTGCCCGGTGATATTCCCTGTATGGTAATATTTTAAGAGTTGCTGATAATAGGGACGTGCCTTTTTTGTATCCTTTGTCTTGCTGTAAAGCATGGTGTACAGATAAGCATAACGTATAGCATAGGTATCCGAAATATAATCTTTAGTGACATTATTGAGCAGGCTGAGCGCATCTGCCGTACGGTTTAAACGGGATAATATGGTCGCTAGATTAAGGGTTATGGTATGGATGGCATAGCGATCATCTTTTTCCTTAGCGATTTCAAATGCTTTTTGATAATGAGCAAGTGCCTCTTTATTGGATTTAAGATCATAGTAGATGAGTCCAACAATATTATAAACGGCAGCCATATCATCCCGTGTTGTCCTTGTATTTTCGTTCTCGACAATACGGCGCGCCTGAAGAGCATATTTAAGCGCTTCTTTGAGCCGTAGGAGTAATCGAAGATTGCCGGCTACGGATACAAGCTCTTGGCTGACATTTTGATCCCCTGCTTGTTTTTTTAATGTGGCAGCGCGATGGGCCGTATTTACAGCCCCAGTGTAATCACCATAGCTGGAAAGATAACTGGAATGCTCCATCAGGATTTTGGATTCAAGCAGCTTATCCTTTGTTTTTGCTGCCTGCAGCAAAGCTTGTTTAAAAATGCCCTCTTTTTGGTCAAACGCTACATCTTTAATGTCGTTTGCCATGGATAAGTAGATTATAGCGGCGGCCTTATTAAGATGGTGACTTTGGGCAAAACGTAAGCTGGCTTCCTTTTGGTCCTTTGCGAGCGATGGTTTGCCCATCTCTTCCTGTATACGGGCATCCAGCAGCATGTTCATGGCTGCTTCGGTTTTGCGGTTGGCCGCTAAATGAAGTTTTTGAGATCGCTTATTGAGCGACTGCGCACTGTCGAGGTCTTTTTGATATTCACCGGGCTTTTCCAGATAATACTTTGCGGCCTCATATAAAAAATGGGCTTTGCGTCCGGTATCCTGCTCATGGGATAAACTGTCCATGTACCGATAAAGCAGGCTGTCGTCCTGACAAAAAGCACTGTTGATCCAAAAGAGAAATATGCTCAGTATAAATTTGATTTTCATCCAGGTGGAAATTAAATTGGCGCAAACGACGGATTATCCGACGCTTGCGCCTTTATTGTTTTAAAGCTTGTTGATGGCTAACGTTCGCTATCTCTGGAAAGAAAATAACAGATCAGCATCGCTATGCCTGCAAATATAATAGAACTTAGTCCAAGTTGTTTACCGAAATAAGCACCAGCTAAACATCCAATGAAAAATCCTGACAGGGTAATTAGCTGTTTGCCGAAACTGACATTGATATCAGGGTTTTTGAATTTATTGGCAATCAACACACATAGGTCCAGCGAAGCCTGGGTCACATTGCCAGTCATCATGGTTGTAGGTCCATGTGTAGCTTTGGCAAATAACTTCCCGAACGCATTTTGCATGCCTAAAGCAAATACAATGATCATCACGAGTCCATACATCACTGTTTTGGATTCTTCGACGGGAAGTAGGATCGCCAATAAGCCAGCTATTGCCAGCAGTAGGGCTTCCACAAAAAGAACGGTGTTTTTCTTTTGTGAACGTGAGGTCAACCATCCACCGGCCATGACGGCTGCGACAAATACAGGGAAGGTGGCTAACTTGATCCAAGCCGAGGTGTCACCTCCATTGATAAGTTGATAAGCAAAAACAATGAAGTTGCCCGTGACATGGGCAGAAAAGATTTTGTCGGCAGCCACGAAAGTTACGGTATCGCAATAACCACCTACAAGTGTAAGAACTAAAGTGGTGATATGCGCGTTGTTTTGATTTTCCATAATTTTATTTTAAATGTGCACGTAACATCCAGGCCATTTTCTCATGGTTTTCCATTACTCCGGTGAGGTAATCGCTTGTTCCAATGTCTTTTAATTGTAGGGCAAGATGGTCGATGTTTTCGCGTATTGAAATAATAATGCTTTCATGATCAACAAGTAAATCGCTGATGTATCCCTTGCTATCGTTGACCTGTCTGCTCTCCTCTGTGAGTTGTGTCAGTTGCAAGAATTGTTTTAAACTCCCTGGTGCGTAATGGCCTAGGGTGCGGATCCGCTCAGCCAGCGCATCTATAATTTCACTCAGTTCATTGTACTGTTGCTCAAAAAATAAATGTTTATTATAAAAATCCGGGCCTTCGATGTTCCAATGTGCGTTTCGGGTTTTGGTATATAGCAGGTATTCATCTGCTAACAATTTAGCGAGAATATGTGCTGATTCGGTTAAATAGGTTTCTTTTATTCCGATGTGTGGTTGCATGTATTTAAGGAGTTGTTAAAAGTTGATAAATATAATGATCAATGGAGTAGGTGCCTGGGCCGGTCAAAAGAAGCAATAACAGACATAGGGTATACATAAAGGGAATATCCCTGACCGTGCGCGAATCGCGCCGATGGACAACGAAATAGCCCACTGCAGTAACGCCAATGGTCGGTAATATAGCAAGTCTTCCGAATAGCCCAAGTGCGATAAAGAAAGGTACTATGGTATCTGCAAACTGTGCGACAGTTGCATTGAGCTTTTCAGGTAGCTGTAAGGGGTTTGGAATATGCTCAGCCTCAGCCTGTGGCCCTTTCTGTATCTTCTTGAGGCCATGCACTGTAAGCAATTCCCAGGCGAACAGTAACCGGAAAACGAGTATTGCCGTGTTGTTAAGGCTGCTGCCCAAATCGGTATAAAATAGTTTTTGGAGTATTTCTGTCATTTCCTAAGAGATTAGAATGCAAAACATGAACAGCCCAAAGCTCCCCAGAATGCAGTATAATTGTTAATAGCAATATTGCTCATGCGGGCGTGATTGTGGTTGTGTGCGTGTACTTGACAGCTACCACTACAAAGATGTACGGTATTCATGACGCTGCTTTGTGCGGCCGCAGTATTGATATTGTCCTGCTGAGCCAAATTGGAAATACGATAGTAGCCAGCATAGCTTTTTGTTGGCGACCAATCGGGGAGGATGGGAATCGGAGGTGGGGAGAACGGACTGAAATCACCATCAGCATATACGATTTTTCCTGCTACGATGGTCAACTCTGATTCGATCTCTTTAATAGCCTCATCAGCTACCGTAAAATAGTCGCTATTAAGCACTGTTAGATCGGCTAACATCCCTACAGCGATATCCCCTTTTTGCTGCTGTTCCTGCGAAAACCAAGCACTGCCCTGGGTGTAAAGCTGCAAGGCTGTCATACGATCCAATCTGCTGTCGTGGTAGATTTGAAGACCACCTACTGTTTTTCCTACTGTCAGCCAATACATAGAGACCCAGGGATTGTAACTGCTGACACGTGTTGCATCGGAGCCCCCTCCGACAGGTACCGACATTTCGAGCATTTTTTTGACCGGGGGTGTTTGTTCAGTCGCCGTAGAGCCATAACGATCGGCAAAATATTCACCCTGGTAGGCCATACGACTTTGAATGGCAATACCCCCGCCCAGTGCCTTTGTGCGTTCGATATTACGTTCATCAATGGTTTCGGCATGATCAAAGATCCAGGCAAGCCCATCGAATGGAATATCGCGATTGACTTTTTCAAATACGTCTAGGAAGCGGCTGATGCTTTCATTGTAAGTTGCATGTAGGCGAAAGGGCCATCTGTTGCTCACTAATAATCGGACGACTTTCTCAAGTTCGGCTTCCATATTTTCGTTGAGGTCGGGTCTTGGTTGTATAAAATCCTCAAAATCTGCTGCCGAAAAGACCAGCATTTCACCAGCACCATTGTGACGGTACATGTCGTCCCCTTGACGTAGTGGCACAGTATCTATCCATTGCTGAAAATCCTCGTACTCATGTTTTGGCTTTTGTGTAAATAGGTTGTAGGCAATCCGGACGGTAAGCAGATCCGCCTGATGGAGGTCACTGATGACTTTGTAGTCATCGGGGTAATTCTGAAAACCACCGCCAGCGTCAATGACACTGGTGATGCCAAAACGGTTTAATTCCTTCATAAAGTGACGTGTCGAATTGACTTGTTCTTCATAAGGAAGTGTAGGTCCTTTTGCCAGGGTTGAATAGAGTATCATGGCATTTGGGGAAGCGATGAGTAAACCTGTTGGATTGCCTTGGCTATCACGTTCAATAGTGCCGCCTGGAGGTGCTGGTGTATCTTTGGTATAGCCAACGGCACGGAGTGCAGCAGCATTTAAAAGTGCCCGGTCGTAGAGATGCAGGATAAAAACTGGTGTTTCGGGAGCAATGGCATTGATCTCGGCTAAGGTAGGCATCCGTCGTTCGGCAAATTGAAACTCGGACCATCCACCAACTACGCGCACCCATTGCGGGTGTGGGGTGCGGTCGACCTGCTCCCTGAGCATGCGTAAAGCATCAGCTAGGGAAGGGACTCCATCCCAACGTAATTCCAAATTATAGTTGAGACCACCGCGGATTAAGTGGATATGTGAGTCGTTGATCCCTGGGACTACCCGTTTGCCTTTAAGATCTATAAGTTTAGTGCGGGTATTGGCAAATTGTAGAACCTCTTTGTCAATTCCTACCGCAATAAATTTACCATCTTGAATTGCTACGGCGCTCACTTCCTGTTGGGTGCTGTCGAAATGTGTGATTTTTCCGTTATATAAGATAAGGTCTGCTTTCATGGCTGTTCGGTTTAATTGTGTAAGGAGAATATTGCTTTTTTAATTCCTTCGCCTGCGGTTTCAAAAAAAGCGGGTCCTGCCAAAAGCGTGATTTTTTTTAATACTGGAGCTTTGTCCATTTTCTTTTCGACCAACCACTTTTGGGTACGAAAGGCATCGATACTACCAAGCACAACATTCTCAGCGACAAGGGCGGTAGGTGAATCTACTCCAGCGTCCTTGAGGTCGCTGGCAAAACTAAAATTAGTTGCTCCTAATCTTAGCGCTTCCCGCATGGCTACATGCGCGACATCTTTCATCAGCTCAGCATTAAAATCTTCACGTTTGCCCAGTCCAATCAAAAGCAATTTTTTGCTGGCAAGTTCGCCGGATTGTATCGGTGCGAGTAATATGGTTTCAAGTGCATGTCCGCGGAATTTTCCGGATTTCCGGATTTCGGTAAGGTTACCATGCAATGCCTCATCCAGATGGACAAGACCGTTTAAAGCTGCGGGTAAAGCGGGAGGAGAAATAAAAATATCCCCTTCGGTATACTCAAAAACGCATGCAACCTGTAGGTCGCTGATAGCTGCGGAAGGACCTTGTACGAGTCCTTCAATTGCTAACCCATCGACACTACCCCAAATTTTACTTGTCCCTATTGCTGTATTTTTTTGTATAACGGGTTCCGTTTGGGCATTAACCTGACTGGGTAGAATGGTAATGGAGCCAAAAAAGGCGATCAGTGCCCATTGAAATTTTTTCTGTTGAAATATTTTCTTCGTTATTTTCATTTTTTTAAAATTTAAAGGCTACTCTACCATTAAAGAAAACCCCGTTTTTTGGGGTGTTAATAATTTCCTCAATGAATGCGCCTGTTTTGAAATATTGTATACCGGTTACCAATGAGAGTTGTTTACTTGCAGCATAGGTGAAGTTTGCCAGATAGGCTGTGCCGATATAACGTTTTCTGGAAGCTGCTCCTGCGAGATTAAAAGATCCACTAGGCCTGTACACACCGTCCTGAAGAGAATGACGCCAATTATAGACAAGGTCGGCTTGAAACTTCAGATTCGAAAGCAGATCGAGTGTAACGTAGGGATGGATATCAATCAGGTTGACCGGGCCTATTTGGGGACTGAAACCAAAATATCCGCCTTTGGGATAAATGGGGTTGAAAGTTTGAAGGTTGCCGTCGCCAGCTTTTTTGTCGCCTGAGATGTAATCGTTGCGCAGATTGATCGAAGGTCTGAGATCGCTCTCCTCAAAGAGGTAACCGATATCGAGTGACGCGGTCCATGCGGAAATCTTACCTTTGCCAAAAGATCCAAACTGGTAGGCGCCTTCGAGGTTGTATATAAATCCGCCGCCATATTTCCAAATTCGGCCCCCTATAGTATGACGGGTTTCCGCTGATGTTCCTTCCTCAAAAATTGAGCGGTCGCGATAGATACCGATGTAATATAAGTCGAAATTTGCCTGCTTCGGAACGGTAATTTTACCATAGGCACCCCAAAGGTTGATCTGTTTGGATGGGCTATTGTCAAAAATTCCAGGCCTAATGGTGTCGGCCATCATCGCAAAGGCTTCGAGATTGACCTTACCTACATTATAAGCAATTTTAGCCCCTGTAAAATATCGTCTGGCATTTGGCCCCTCACCGACGGAGATCAGCCGGCCCGAACCGTAGTCAAGTTCCTGTCTGCCAATACGGAGCAACAACGAACGGTTATCTTGCTGTAGTATGGTTCCGTCGATAAATAGATTCTGTATATTTAATTGATCTTCATCGATCTGACGGGAACCATTTTTGCGGCCATGTTGCAATGCCGATCGAACCTGTGTGAATAACCGAAGACGTTTGCCAAAATGAATATCTGCATGCAGGCTATAGCGTTGCAATAAAAAATTGTTATGTCCAAGTTGTAAGCGCCCCCAGTCTTCATTGTTGAAATCTACGTATTCAGCCCGTGCCTCACCACCTATAGATAACCAAATCTTGCCGTCTGCTGTCAGCGGACTAAATTTGATCCGCGCATAACCATGGCGGGTAGAATCGGCGAGTATACTGTAATCCTCCTCAAAACGCATTAATTTGTAGCTCTGCGCGAAGAGATTTGGTAATACGCCGAATAGCAACAACACGAGGGCGATTTGACGAAAATGGTGGACTATAAACTGTTGTCGATGCACGGGTCTGATTTGAGTAGAAATTGTTTGGATGATGTTAGGAATGCTTGACCATATTGTGGGCATAATGAATGCCTAGACCGTAACCGCCACCATGCTTTTTCATCAGGTCTGTCACAGCAACATAGGTCTCTTGGCGGGCCCAGTCTCGTTGCAGTTCCAATAGATACTGAACCGAGGTCACTGGTTTTACTCCCATATGGATCATGCGCTGCATGGCACGTTCATGTGCTTCATGACTCACATCGCCACAGGCGTCAGCGATGACATAGACTTCGTAATTTTCAGCTAGAGCCGAAAGCGCTGGACCGACAATACAAACACCTGTCCATAGTCCCGCAAGAACTAATTTTTGCTTTCCAGTACCTGTTATCGCGCGGTAGGCAGCTTCATCTTCCCATGTGTTCATGCTCGTCCTGTCAATGTACCCGCTGTTAGCTTGTGGATAATAGGTCTCAATCTCTGGAAATACCGGGCCTGAAAAGCTCTCTTCGGCAACGGTAGTGACAATTGTAGGAACATTAAAGATTTTGGAAGCACCACATATAACCGCTACATTGTTTCTCAATTCCTCCATGGTAATGCTTTTGGTAGCAAAGGCCATTTGACCTTCGAAGTCGATCAATACAAGTGTATGATTGCTTGGAGATAATAGTTCTGCTGATGGTTTCATAAATTATGTGTTTTAAATGTTGTTTTATAAAGTTTAAAGTTCAATTTAGAGGCCTTTTTTGTTATGTTACTGATTTTTAGTTTTTTTGTAGATTTTTCACGTTTTTTAAAATTCACGATATATCGTGAATTTGTTTTTGGGTTTAGCAAAATCTTCTTGAATTGTCTTGTCTGTTCGGCATTATCGTTTATTATCTTAAATAGTTTATTCAAAATTAGGCGAACGGATTTTCCTGGTCATTGAACTAGTTTAAGAAAATAGGGGAAGAGGGAATTTGTAAACAATGGATGCAGCAATGGGAGGAAATTCGATCAATAGTAGCAATTCTTCTCGTATAAATCGTCTGACATTTGTACGGTATAAGGATAGTGAAGCTCTTCGATTACTTATGTGATTTGTATTGTTTATAAGTTAAATTTTTATTAAGTATAAGTGTGCTAAACCTGTTTAGTTTCGGTGTTGGTGGGGATTAATTAAATATTTCTTAATATTAAGGTAAATTATAAGCCAAGGGAAAGCGCCAATTTTGGTGCTGAATTCTAAACCAGGCTAAAAATGCAAAAAACATTACTAATCAGTATGGCATTGGGTCTCTCATATCCCACATGGGCTAATGTAGAGCGTAATTATGTCAAATTGAACAGAGAGACGCAAGCTATTGCAGTTCAGTCTACCGTGAAAGGTGTGGTAAAAGACAAAAACGGTGCAGCTATGCCCGGTGTTACCATCACCAATTTATCCAGTCAAAAAACGACATCTACCGATGCATCGGGAATGTTTAACATCGAAGCTGCCATCGGCCAAAAGCTTAAACTAACCCAGGTGGGGTACCATGAGCAGGTCGTGACTGTCAACACAGCTCAATTACAAATTGTAATGGAGTCCAAAGATACCGAGTTGGAGGAAGTTGTCGTGGTCGGTTACGGAACGCAGAAGAAAGCAAACTTGACCGGAGCAGTGGATCAGGTCGGCTCAGAAGTTTTCGAAGGCCGTGTACTTGCCAATGCGAGCCAAATGCTACAAGGTGTTGTTCCCAACCTAAATATCGTCCCGGCTGATGGTAAACCCAACCGGGCACCGAGTTTCAATATCCGTGGTACCACGTCAATCGGCCAGGGCGGAAGTGCCTTGATTTTGATCGATGGAGTAGAAGGGGATCCAGCTTCACTCAACCCCAACGATATCGAGAATGTCTCGGTACTAAAAGACGCTTCCTCTGCTGCAATCTATGGCGCAAGGGGGACTTTCGGTGTAGTATTGATTACAACTAAGAGAGCGAAGTCGGGAAAATCGTCCATTAACTATTCCGGAAGCGGATCCTTCCAGAAACCAATTGCTAGACCCAAATTCGTAACGGATGGCTACGAGTATGCATCGCATTTCTTTACGGCCTATAATGCCTGGAATAATTATTCCTCTATCCCAAGCAAGCTGAATAAAACACAGATCTTTACAATGGACTGGCTCAACGAGTTCAAACGCCGCAAAGAGCAGGGGATTACGGATGAAATTACAGTCGATGATAAAGGAAATTACGTTTACTATGGTAATGAGGACTATTACGATGTCTTGATCAAGGACAATACCTTTGTACAGGATCATAACCTGTCGGTAAGTGGCAATACCGAAAAGCTGGATTACTACATCTCTGGACGTGCATATGATTATAATGGGATGTACCGTTTTAATAGTGATAAATACAAGACCTACAATACCAGGGCAAAAGCAGGCTTACAGGTAAATGACTGGTTGCGTATCGCTAATAATATTGATTATAACTACGCGAAATACCGCGACCCTACGACGGGTGGTGAAGGGGGGAATATCTGGCGTAATATTGCGGATGAAGGACATCCATCTTCGCCGATATTCAATCCTGATGGCTCGCTTAGCTTCTCGGCGGCCTATTCTGTGGGTGATTTTATCTATGGAAAAAATAGAACCGAAAGTGAAAATCGGGATCTCCGTAATACCACTTCTTTTGAGACCAAATTTCTTAACAATACCCTGCGGATAAAGGGCGATCTGACTTTTAGAAATCGCGATTTTAACTCGACCCGTGTACGTGTGCCTGTCCCTTATAGCACGCAAGAAGGTAAGATGCTCAAGCTGGAAACAGACATGAACAACAATATTTACCAGGTAGACCAAAACTGGAAATATCTATTTGGAAACCTTTACGGTGAATACGAAAAGACAATAGGTGACCATTATGTTAAAGGTTTGCTGGGGTATAATTACGAACAACGTGTCTATAACTCTTCCTATATTACGAAAACAGGCTTATTGACCGAAAATGTGGATAATATCAACCTGGCTCTCGGGCAAAATACAACCGCTACCGCTGGTTATAATAAGTATAGGAATGTTGGTGTATTTATGCGGGCCAATTATATTTTCAAGGATCGTTATTTATTTGAATTCAATGGGCGATACGATGGTTCTTCCAAATTTCCGACCAACCAACAATGGGCATTTTTCCCTTCTGCTTCTGCGGGCTGGCGCATTTCTGAAGAACCCTTCTTTACGGTAGACAAAAAGATTATTTCTGACCTGAAATTTCGCGCTTCTTATGGTTCACTGGGGAACGGTAATGTGGACCCTTATACCTACATGGATCTCTATGAAATCAAGATCATGGATCGTTTGTTGAATGGACAGAAACCTTCTTATACCTCGGTACCAAAGGTTATTCCCGATAATCTGACTTGGGAGACGGCCCGTACAGCTAATTTTGGATTGGATTTTTCATCATTAAATGGCAGGCTGACCTTTACAGGTGACCTCTACCAACGTAAGACCTTGAACATGTATACCTTCAGCGTGGAGTTGCCAGATATATTCGGTGCACAATCGCCAAAAGGTAATTATGCGGATATGACAACGAAGGGCTATGAATTGAGTGTTGCCTATAAGGACCGCTTCGACTGGAACAATAGTCCATTTAACTGGTCGGTGAAAGCTACTTTGGCAGACTATCGATCGACTATCGATCGCTATGAAAATAAAGCTGGTCTGTTGCAGACTGATCGCTACCAGACCGACCGTTATTATGAAGGACAACGACTCGGCGAAATCTGGGGGTATGTTACGCAGGGGCTTTTCCAAAATCAGGCGGAAATTGATGCGGCTCCGACACAAAAGGTCATCAAATCGTCCAATTCTGGAATTATCTATCCAGGTGATGTACGCTTTGCAGATCTCAATGGCGATGGGGTAATCGACTATGGAACGAATACAATCAATAACCATGGTGATAAAACTATTATCGGTAACTACGAGCCTCGTTATATCTATAGCTTCAATATCAATATGGACTGGAAAAATGTCTATTTCTCTACCTTTTTTCAGGGTGTAGGAAAACAAAATTGGTACCCAAGCAATGAGTCTATCTTTTGGGGACAGTATAATAGACCATATAACAATTTACCTGAATGGCACCTCAATAATTATTGGACAGAGGATAATCCAAATGGTTATTTCCCTCGGTACGCAGGTTATAATGAGTCTATTAAAGCAACACCGCAGACAAGGTACCTGCAGAATATCGCCTATATCCGGATGAAAAATATCCAGATTGGCTATAATTTCCCAAAATCTGTGACCTCTAGGCTCAAGATCAGTAGCTTGCGGGCTGGATTATCGGGCGAGAATTTATGGACTTGGTCGCCTCTGTATAAAAAAACAAAAGATCTTGATGTGGGCAATCTCATGAAATCTGACCCGGATGTAAGTGATTCCAATAGTGGCGACGGATTTAACTATCCGGTGATGAAGAGCATTAGTTTTAATTTATCCATTGGATTATAATGTATTAAAAATGAAAAGAATCTTATTTATACCTATAATAGCACTCTTGTTCAGTTCATGTGAATTGAACGAGCTACCGAAAGCATCGGCAACTGAAGAGGATATCTTCGGAACGGAGAATGGACTGAAAAATTACAGTAACTCTTTTTACCGGGATATCACCTCCAGAAGCGATGCTTTTAAAGGGGATGCGATGGCAGATTATGCTGCAGTAAACAGCTTGAATGATTTTATGGTGAAAGGTGCTTATTCTGCCGAAATCAGTACGGGCTGGAGCTGGACAGCCTTACGGAATATCAATCAGATGATCGTCAAATGTACAAGCCCACAATTGAGTGATGCGGTCAAAAACAATTATATTGGTATCGCCCGCTTCTTTAGGGCCTGGTTCTATTACGATAAGGTGGTACGCTTTGGTGATGTGCCTTGGGTAGATCATCCATTGACCGTTGATGAGACAGATATCCTCCATGCGCCAAGGGATTCACGTGAACTGGTGATGAAGCGTATTATGGAAGACTTGGATTTTGCCTATGCAAATATTACCGGAGACGGCGGGGATGGTACCTTAATTAATAAATGGACTGCATTGGGCCTAAAGACTCGTGTGGCCTTATTTGAAGGAACTTTTAGAAAATACCACCAATTAAACTTGGCGACAACACCAGCAGATTTCTTTAAGATGGCCGCTGATGCCGGAAAGATCTTGATGGAAACGGGGCCTTATAGTGTGTATGTGGCCAATGATCCAAAGCTGTCACAGCGTCAATTATTTGTGAGCAACCAGCCTGTGAAGCAGGAAGTCATGTTCGGTCTTGCTTTCAGCAAAGATCAGGCATTGATGAACGATGCCAACTGGTGGTGGACCTCGGCGACCTATGGACCAAGACTGAGCCTGGTAAGACCCTTTATCAACAGCATTTTGAATCTTGATGGAACACCTTATACGGATCGTCCTAATTATCAAACTGAGGAATTTTATGAGGAATGCCAAAACCGTGACTACAGATTGGCACAGCTGATCCGTACACCAGGGTATAAGCGTGGGGGAGAGGCTGCCCCTCCAAATTTTGCAAGTTATACATACACGGGCTATCAACCGATTAAATATACCCTGGATGATCCTTATTATGATAATGGTGCCTATAACATCAACGCAGTACCTTTGATGCGGTATGCTGAAATACTGTTGAACTATGCCGAGGCCAAGCAGGAACTCGGGCAGTTGAATTTAACAGATTGGACTAAAACCATTGGTGCCTTGCGTGCACGAGCAGGAATCACTTCAGGAAATAATAGCTTGCCAACCAAGGTGGACAACTATTTGAAAAACACATTTTTTCCCGATGTAAATGATCCTGTATTATTGGAAATCCGTCGTGAAAGGCAGGTTGAGCTAGCACTGGAGGGCTTCCGTTTCAATGACTTGAAAAGATGGAAAATGGGATCCTCGATGGCCAATCTTGCTTGGACAGGTATCTATGTGCCAGCATTGGAAAAACTGATGGATTTGGATCACGATGGCAAACCGGATGTGATTTTCTATGATGGTAGTAAATCGGCTTCATCCATTACGGCACCAAGTGGGGTGGCTAAAGTAGCGATTGGCGGAGGTAGCAAAAATTTCCAAACGATGACAACAGATAATCACCTCGAATGGTATAAGGCTGTTCCGAGAAGCTGGGAAGATAAACAATACCTTTATCCAGTACCAGCTACGGCAATTGTTAAAAATCCCAACCTGGCACAAAACCCGGGCTGGACTAAATAATAGCTTGGTTCAATAACATAAAAAGCATCTCAAAAGGAGATGCTTTTTATGTTATTATCGGTTTGAATTGACTGTGCATTAAGTTAATGGTGGTAAACTCAGCATTATTTGACTGTTTTTTTCGATCACTAATGGATCTATTTACCGCCTCTCCTGATAAACACCTACCTCATTCAGGACCACACGTTCTTTTTCGGGTCGGATACTCAAGCGTAATTTTTGCCCCAATACTTCATCAAAACGAAAGATCTTGATACGCCCCTGTATAACCGGACTTGCCGCAAGGGGAGACCATTTGCCATCTTTCAAATAGCTCAGACTATAGCTGGAAGGATTATCCTTGCCTTCGGTAATGACAATACTGTTGAAATTTTTGCTGCGTTCAAAATCCAGTTCATACCAGATCTCTCCTTTGGTAGACGGATTGGATACCCATGCGCTACCGAAATTGTCATCATTGGCGAAATCCATAATACTCATATCTTCACCCCAACTGCTATTGGAAGGAATCTGCCTAGCGATGTTATGGTCTACAATCGGTGCTTGGTAGCTAGGTAATGCTTTGTAGTTGGGTGTTTTCTTGTAAAGTGCTCCGATGGTTTTTAGCGCATCCAAAGCATTTTGATCCATCAGACCGTCACTGTTGGGTGCGACATTGAGCATAAAATTGCAATAGGCATCGTTGTAGGGAATGACGAATTTCTCTACGAGTTCCTTCACATCTTTTACCGGCGTCGAAGGAAAAGATGTTTTCCAGAACCAGCTCTGTTGTAGGGGTAAACAGGCCATTGCCGGCAGCTTATTATGTTCTTTGGAGATAAACTGTCCAGCACCCTGTTCGTAAGATTTGATATCCGTGTAAAATAGCGCATCCCCAGGATATTTTGCCGAATTGAGATCCATCAATAGGCACTTGGGTTGTAGGGACTTGACCAGATAATAGATGTCGTCAAATGGAACGTCATCATACGAGATACGTGACCAAGGAGCATCCCAGCCGTCGATTACCAAAGCATCGATCTCACCATATTGTGTTAACAATTCAGTCAGCTGATCTTTGATCAACTGGATGTGGGCTTTGGTGATGGTATGTGGACGTATCCCCTGATGTATGTCCAGGATGGAATAATAGAGCATGACACGCAGACCATTTTTGCGAAAGGCTTCTGTAAATTCCTTGACTACATCGCGGTGCAATGGAGTGTTCATTACATTGTAATCGGTGGTTTTTGTGTTCCAGATCGGAAATCCGCTATGATGTTTTGTCGTTAGACAACCATAGGTCATGTTGGCCGACTTGGCTGCCTTAGCCCATTGGTCGGCATTGAGCTTCGGGGATTTGAAAAGCTCAAGTGGTGCATTTGGATCGGACCAATCCTGCTCCATAAAGGTGGGCATGCCGTAATGAATAAACATGCCGAACCCCAGATTGACAAAATCAAGCTGGCTCTGCTCAAGTACTTTCTTTGAGAAATTTGACTGTGCATATACGATATTGCTCAGTAATAGGTAACATAAGCCGTAAAGTAAGGTCTGTGAAATTTTGGACATAATTTGCTAATTTGTTATCTGGTAAAGATACGATGCAAGAGATTACACTGTGCCTAACGGAAACCTAATGAATGCCTAATAAAAGGTTAATAGCTATTCCGAATAGATAAATAGATGTTATTTTTAACAGATGAACAGCGCCGATAGAAATATATACCCTTGGGCATTTGGTGCCAGCTTCCTACTACTGACTGTACTGATCGGCTTTCTGATATTTAAAACCTATCAGCTCGAAGACAAGAACTACCAGATTGGACAGCTCAATTTGGTCCAGAATGCCTATGGTACAGCCATTATGGATGACAAGATCTTCCCGGGAGGAGATGCCGTATTTCAAACGGAACTGGTGCCTTACCTGAACACCTGGTATAAGAAAGTGACGGATAAGTCGCCCGGCGCAGTACAGTATGGTGAGACCCGAATGGAATTATTTCTCAAAACTATGCGGACGAAACAGTCCTTGGATAGCATCTTTGGGCAAATCGTACAGCAACAAAAGCTCGACCCTGCACTCATTTACTTGTTCCATTTCGATAAGTTGGAACTTTACAATGCTGCGGATAATAGCTGGCAGGTCTTCTATGAAAGTGCCAGTGACGATAGCTCTGGAACCATCAGTGGTTCGCTCAGAAAGACCTCGCTCAACAATCGGGTATTCCAGCTGGCGGTTAGTGATAAGGAGCCCATACCTTATCGGTTTACCTATAGCCTCTATGTCGATTATGAGAACCGAAACTGGCGGATTATTCAGCAAATGGCACCCGTATTTTTGCTTTCCTTGGCCTGTATTGCTGTTATCGTACTGCTGAGTTTTCGAACATACAAAAACTGGGTCAACCAACGTAAGCTGGCCCATCTGAAAACGAGTTTCTTAAACCATATGCGGCATGAATTTAATACCCCTTTGACAACAATCCTGGTCAGTGCACATAGCCTGATCGACAGGGACGCTAATCTGGACAATAAAGAGGTGGTACAATTGGGGCGGATTGTGGAACGACAGGCTAAAAGGCTCCGCGATTATTTTGAGCAGGTAATGGGATCTGTTGCATTACAAGAACAGCAGCCTAAAATCATACAGGCTCCTATAGACTTATTGACAAGGGAGATCCTGGATGAATTGTGTCTTCGTTATCAAGGGGAGGTTGAAATTGGTTATATCCCACTTGAAAAGGATTTGCTCATACGGCTGGACGAAGGGTATTATTTCTCGATACTTGACAATTTGATTTCAAATGCTATCAAATTTAATGACCATCTGCACAAGACGATTCGATTGAGCTGGGAACAGAAAGCTGAAAAGTATTGCCTCAAAGTTGAGGATAATGGACGAGGAATTGACTCCTCGGACAAGAATGCGTTATTTACGGCATTCTATCGTGGGCAGTCTTCGGTTGGCAAGCCAGGACTCGGATTGGGATTATACTATGTGAAATCTTGTTTGGATCGGTTGGGATGGACAATTCGCATCGAAAATAGCCTAAGTGGTGGTACTATTTTTTATATTTACATGGACAATGGGTCTTTCAATAGCAAAAAACAGGATTGATATCCTTTTGATCGAAGACGAACCTGATCTGGGCGAGGTTTTCTCGCGCTATCTCCGTTATAAGGGATTTACCGTGATATGGGAATGTACCGCGAAAGGAGGATTGGAAACCCTTCGGGAATATATCGCCAAATTGGTGATTATCGATGTGCAATTACCAGATGGAAATGGTTTCGATCTGGCCCAGGAGATCTTGCGGTTTAGAAACGGGCAGCCGATTTTCTTTTTGACGGCCCTGCATGAGCGTACATCGCGTCTAAAAGGACTCTCGTTGGGTGCGGTTGATTATATCGCCAAACCCTTTGACATGGATGAAATATTGCTCAAGATTCGCAATTTATTGACCATGGTCTCGGCACCCGAAATAACGTCAGAGCGTACGCTACACATCGGTCAGCTGTCGCTGGATATGGAGCGCCACAGCTTGAGCGATAACCAGGGGAATGCGCAAAAGTTGACCGTTCGAGAAGCGGAATTATTGCGCCATCTGATCCTTAATAAAAACTTATTGGTCAACAAGAAGGATCTCTTATTGTTATTTTGGGGAAATACGGACTTCTTTAATGGTAAAAGCCTGGAGGTTTTTATCTCGCGTATCCGTAAATTGCTCCAGCTCGATAACAAACTCCATATTGAAAGTATCTATGGTGCGGGTTATATTTTACACGAAAATAATTAAGGTTAACGAATTGCTATGCTATACGAAAATATCCTCAAAAATGTATCAAAGTGCATAACCTTGACAGATGAGGAAACTGAACGGTTCACCGATCTGCTGACCATACGGAAGGAACCCAAGAAAACGATGCTTCTGCAGGAGGGGGAAGTCTGCCAGTTTGAAGGATATCTTCAGAAAGGCTGTGTACGTATTTATTATCTTGACGAAAATGGTTTTGAGGTGACCTTGGCCTTTGCAGTCGAAGACTGGTGGATCAGTGATATCGCTTCCTTCCATTATCATACACCTTCGAGCCTCTATATGGAAACATTGGAAGAATGTGAATTTTTGATGCTGACACCTGAGACTAAAGAGAAACTACTGGAGACAATACCGAAATTTGAACGTGTCTTTCGTATGTTGGTACAACGTCGGCTTGCCGTGCTACAAAATAGACTGATCCATACCATGGCGAAACCTGCGGCTGAACGCTATCTTGAATTTATCGACTTATATCCCACGATATCACAGCGGGTACCGCAATATTATATCGCGTCTTACCTCGGTGTATCGCCTGAATTTGTCAGTATCATCCGCAAGCGGCTCGCGGCAAAAAAGTAGTTGTCAATCTATCAAAGAAAAGTGATTATGAGTATCGAAGAAAAAGATTTTGGAAAGGCCTTTTTGTATTCTTGTTACGTAGATAAGGCCTTTGGTCATGAACAGTTTATTCCCGAACATGTGGTGATGTTCCAGCTATCCGGGGAAACACATTTTGATCATGAAAAGGGAAAGCTGGTGACAAAGGAAGGGCAGCTATTGGTTGCCCGACGAAATCAATTGGCAAAGGCATTCAAATACCCATCGAAAAATGCGGACTATAAGTCTATCGCAATCTTGCTCCACACCGACCGGCTCAAGAAGTATGCGTTGGATCATCAGCTCTCTTCGGATAAAAAGCAGGCGGCGGACAACAATATTCTCCTTGAAGGCGATGCGTTTATCAAAAGTTATTTTGAGTCGCTGGCGCCTTATGCGGAGGCTTCGGATCGAGTCAGCCCGCAAATGGAGACTATCAAAATATACGAATTGATTACTTTACTATTGGAAAGATATCCCTCGTTAAAAAATTTACTGTTTGATTTCTCCGAACCCTTTAAGATTGACCTGGAGGAATTTATGTTAAAAAATTATAAATATAATGTTCCTTTGGAGAATTTTGCCAAGTTATCCGGTCGTAGTCTAGCGAGTTTTAAACGTGATTTTGAAAAAATATTCCGCACCTCGCCCCGGAAATGGCTACAGGAGAAACGTCTTTCCGAGGCGTACTATCTGATTGAGAATAAGCGGAAAAGACCCATGGACATTTACCTTGATCTTGGTTTTGAAAACCTCTCTCATTTTTACGCTTCCTTTAAAGAGAAATTTGGAATAACACCAGCGACAATTAATTCAATCGCTTAATTAGTTTTTCCACCAGTAGCTGGGGCCATTGTGGGTATCATCCAGATCAACTACTTCACCGATGCGTGGGGTAAGTAGGGGTTGTCGTTGTATGGATGCTTCTTTGGAAATACGCTCCAACGGTTCGTACCAGGCATGGTTGGCAAGGACAAATTTGGAGGAGTGTACGGGTAATAATTTTGCTGCCTGTAAATCTTTTGCAGCTTGTACCACTTGTTCGGGCATCATGTGGATGTATTTCCAACTCAGATCATATTGTCCATTTTCGAGTATGGCCAAATCAAATGGGCCCAGTTTATCGCCGATTTCTTTAAAATGGCTGTCATAACCACTGTCACCACCCAGATACAGTTTCAGGCTCGGCGTCTCCAAGACATAGGAGGCCCAAAGTGTATTGGCTGACCAAATGCTGCGACCTGAAAAGTGTCTTGCAGGTGTGACCGTTACATGAAATCCATTTCCTAGATCCACATGATCCCACCAATCTTTTTCGATAATCTGATCGTTGCGGTAGCCCCAATATTCCAGATGTTCACCCACGCCAAGTCCAACGATTATTTTGCCGACTCGGGGTTGCAGTGTTTTGAGCGTTTTGTAATCCATATGATCGTAATGATCATGGGAAATAAATAGGTAATCGATGGCTGGAAGCGCATCCGCTGTTGTTACATCGGCGCCCGCAAAGGCTTTGCCACTGCCCGGTATAGGCGATATGCTGCCGCTTAGTACCGGATCGACAAGGATAGTTTTTCCGTCTGCACGCAGCAGATAGGAGGAATGCCCCAGCCAAACCAAACCATGGGATCTGGTAAAAAGACTATCCCAGTTGACTGGAACCGAAGGTATCTTATGTTTGGGGCTAGTCTCGCCTGATTTTTTGAAGAAATAATCGGAAAGGGCTACCGTCCAGCTTTGTGTCAGCTGTGGCGTTGGACTGCTGTTACGAAATTTTCCATCCTTGAATTGCTTCGATTGTTCGATACGTTTAAGTCTTTCGCCTGAGGGTCTTTTGCCAAATTGGGGATGCATCATATAGCTGGTGATTAATCCGATGAGAACAACAAGCGTTAGGGCTGACCATTTCAAAAATCGGAAGAAGCCTGCGGCTTTGTACTTTGTTTTCATCTTTACTTGTTTTTACAATACAAAAATAGGTAGCCGAGCCATCTTTTGTTTTTGTGTAAAGCTCAATTTTAATGTTCTGTACGGCTCATGATTCTCCGTATGGGTATACTACGTTGTTCAAGATAAAGTCACTGTAGATCTATTCAGCTGGTTACAGAAGTTGGCTAACTAGAGTTAATAGTTATTTTTGGCTATCCAGTATCTTTATCAGTGTGAATGATGTATCAGTTTAATAAGGTTTAAAAAAAAGCCTTTGCGATTTGATCGCGAAGGCTTTCTATAAAAGTTGATGCCAATTTAAAAAACTATTTTGTTGACCATAAAAGCTATTGATCAACAGATTTGAGCTGATCGGGATAGGGGATCTGTTGTCCCGTAGTTTTGTAGGTCGGCAACTGGGCTTTCCATGTCCGCAGCTGATTGGAAAGTAGTTTGCTGAGCTCGCTGGTTTTCCCTTTCATTTTTGGAGCAAGGTTATTCAGTTCACCGATATCATCCTGAAGGTTGTAGAGTTCCAGTTTTCCCTGTTTCATGTCATAAAGCAGCTTATAGTCGCCTTGGCGTACAGCGGAGAAGAAATTGATACCCGGGCCATCGGGAACAGTCCATTTATTGGGGACATTCCAGATAAGAGGGCGACTATTCCAACTTTCGTCGTTCTTTCCCGTTAACAGGCCTGTCAGGTCCTTGCCGTCTGGTTTTTGTTGTACGAGTTGATACTCTTTTACTTTTGCCATTTGGAGGATGGTTGGAAATAGATCTTCGACCATAACCGGTGCCGAGGTGCTGCTCCCGCTATGTCCGCTGGCCTGTTTAATCAGCAGTGGAATACGGATGCCGCCTTCGTAAAGAGAACCTTTACCCGCCTTCAGTGGCAGATTTTGGGTATGGGTATCACCCGAACGTGGCGGGCTGAGACTGAGTCCGCCATTATCGCTCAAAAAGATGATCACTGTATTATCGTACACGCCTTTGTCTTTTAGAAATTGAACAATATCACCCATACTTTTGTCATAGCCTTCCACTAAAGAGGCATAAGCTGCTTCGGTAGAATCCAGACCACGGTCAAGGTATCGCTGTACAAACCGTGGATCGGGCTGAATCGGGACATGGACAGCATAGTTGGAGAAATGAAGGAAAAAGGGATCCTTGCGGCGAATAGGTTCGGCAAGTGCTTTCAATGCTTCCTGCGTCAATGCTTCGGTCAGAAAGGTGGATGAACCATGGTATTCCATCAGGTCAGGCACAGCCTGATAACTGGTTTTGCCTGGAAGATTCCCGTAGTTCTGCTCCCCGTAGTAGTTTTGTGGATGCCCGGCCGAATGGCCCGCTACGTTGACCATAAATCCCAAATTGAGCGGACTGGCACCCGGAGTGCCAGCAGATCCCCAATGGGCTTTACCGATATGGATCGTATAATAGCCGTTGGCCTTGAGAATACTTGGAAATGGTGTAGCATAGACCGTATGGGGAATATTGGGTACGGGGCTCAATCCATTGATATTCCAGTCCGGCGGATTCAGCAACTCATCCTTACTATCTGTGGGTGTATTGGCTTTGGGACTTGTCCAGTTTGTAACCCGGTGATGTGCTGCATTCAAACCTGTGAGAAAGCTCACCCGTGAAGGTGTACACACCGGTGTGGCATAAGCATTGGTAAACTTGACGGCATCTTTGGCCAGTGATTCGATATGCGGCGTGTGAAACTTCTCGTTAATGGCTGTTTTGATCTGATAAAAAGGTTCGGACATGTCCTGCCAACCCAGGTCATCGACAAAGAATACCACAATATTGGGGCGTTCGGTTACTTGCCGTTCTTGTGCACGGCTGACGTTCTGGGCATGGAGCCCTGATCCTATGCTGCTGCATAGTAGCGATAAGATCAGTAATCTATTATTTTTGAAGGGTAACATAGAGACAAATGGTTTGCTACTGATCTAATTTGTTAACTCACTTTTCTTCCCATCAATGGTATTGTTTGAAATTTCACTGTGCGTAACACGTTCGAAGAATACATTTTTTTTGTTCCAATGGAAAGCTGGATAGGCCTTATTTGTCTTGATTCGATTGCTGCGAAAAACAAGACCGTCAACAGACTTCGCATAAAGTATGGGCTTATCAAAGGTCTCAAAGAGATTGCCTTCAATGATAATACCGCTATGAAAATACTTCTGTTGATTTTTAAGATCCGGAATTTCAGGATAGATCGAGATAACAGCATTGGTAAACTGGAACATATTGGTTAGGGCGTTGATAAATGTGTTTTGTCTGATCACAATGTCATGACAGCTGCCCGTTTCATACCAGCCGTTGGCGTCGCCACAGAGCAGGATCGCGGTGCCAGAGGTATGGTCAAAGAGGTTTCTTTCGACAAGTGTTTTTCTCGGCGTGCTGAACAATGCACCACGTGCACGATTGTGACGAATGGTATTGCCACTGAAAAGAACGCGGGGTGTCCAGGTGAGGTTTTCAATACCGATTGCTGTTTTCGCTGGATCGATCGCTGGATCAAGGACCTGTTTAAACGTAATCTTAAATTCGCGGATCGGATCGTCCCCTTTATCTCGCAATATCTGAATGGATTGAATCTGGTTTTTCTGATCCCAAAGTTCCATCGTCCCCGATCGGATAAACTGCACGGTATCGCCAGCATCACCCCAGTCGAATCCGTAGGATTGGTCGTGCATATAACGGCCGACCAGTGTTTTATCATCCAAGCGCTTGGTGATTTTAAGGTAAGTACCATGGATATTAATGGCGTCGTCCATCATATTTTCATATAGCCCATTTTTGGAGACGATGACACCTTTACAGCCTGAAAAATGGGTCGCGTCGGCTTGTGCGGTAAAATAGCGGGGATCTTGATGACCGCGTAGTGCCACTTGAAATCTGTCGAGGCTGATATTTTCGGTGAGCTGCGCCAATAAGCCCATGCCTTCCGCATAATGCACGCTGATATTTTCAAGTCGAATATCTTTTCCTTTATGGACAAAAATACCGGGGCTGGGGCGATGCCCTGCACGCATAGCCACGACGGTGCCCGGAATAAGCTTTGGGTTTTTCCATTGCTCAGCTTGAATAACACCCGGCGAAAGCTCGGTTACTTTTTTTGTTCCTACCCCAATATCACTGGTATTGTAAACAATGCGTTTGGTTTTTTCCTCAAAGGCGATTCCGGATGTTGGGCGCATGACCCAACCTTCGCCGGTATTGTAAAATACACTGTCTTTGATTGTATAGGTCACCCAGGGAGCTGTTTTGTAAACGATCGTACCATTGATTGTGTCATTCTTCAGGATCTGGACCTGGCAGATCTGCGGACGTTCAAAATCAATGTGGATATTTTTAAGGGTCAGGTTTTTATTTTCGATCAAGGCAATCGGTAACATCCGACCATGGTAAATAAAATCGGAGCCTTGGCCATCGACTGTGAGGTTGTTACAGTTTTCAAATGCGATACCTACTGTCTTGGGATTGTCCTGATCGTGGTTGGAAATATAGTATGTCCTTGACAAAGCTCCCTCGGGATAAAAGTCGTAGCGTCCTTTTTTGAATTTTAAAACAAGGGTTTGTTTTTTATCGGTCTTTCCGAGAATTGTCTGAAGGACTTTATTGATTGCTGCGGAGCTGTTGGTACCGGTATTGGGCAGGATACCATAGTCGGAAAGATAAACGACCTTGGGGACTTGTGAAGCAAAGCTGTTCAGGTAAAAGCATGTTGCCAGTAAGGTAATCAGTGTCGATCGGATCCAGCAGGTGGGTAATTTCATATTAATTGATGGTTTATGCGCTATTGTAGCCAATTGGATGAATGCTTGCCGAATATAGGTATTATCACTTAACATGCAAATTTCCATCCTAATATTTCATCAAAAAAAACTAACTTTAGGGACGAAACCTTAGTTTTCCCTTAAACCATTGATCACTTAATTAATTATAATGCTAAATAAGAATCTCAATTTGAAATCTAATGTAATTTTACGCACAATCTGTTGCTGTACTTTTTTTTCAATCTTTTTGCTAAAAGGTTTTTCCCAAGCCAAAAACACGAAAGACTTTGTGGATTATGTCAATCCATACATGGGAAATATCAGCCATCTATTGGTTCCAACTTATCCGACTGTTCACCTACCGAACAGTATACTGCGTGTATATCCTGAAAGAGGGGATTTTACTTCGGACCGTTTATATGGTCTTCCGCTTATCGTAACGAGCCACCGTGGATCGTCGGCTTTTAACTTGAGCCCAATGCTGCGTTTGCCAAACCAGTTGAGCCCGGTACAATTGTATTGTTATGATCAGGAGGAAATCAAGCCTTATAGCTATTCCGTTGTTTTGGATCAGGAAGATATCAAAGTAGATTATGCATTATCGCATCAGTCGGGGATGTATACGTTTACCTTCCCGAATACATCCACTAAATACCTACAATTCAATTCACGTGATGGGGAACTGAAATGGGACGGACAGGCGCTTTCAGGAACACAGGAAATTGGTAATGGGACACGTGTGTATATCTATGCAATTCCTGAAATCAAACCTAGTGCTGTAAGCAAATTACAGGGACAACAGCTTGAAAAGGGAACGGATGCCAAGGGAAAAAATGCTTGTCTCGTACTGCAGTTTGACAAGTCCGGAGCCAATTTGAAGATGAAATACGGTGTTTCATTTATTGATGCAGCACAGGCCAAAGCCAATCTGAACCGTGAAATTGCTGATTTTGATCAAAAGAAACTTGCAGAGAATGGACGTAAAATCTGGAATCAGGCCTTAGGGAAAATTGCTGTTGAAGGAGGTAATGAATCAGACAAAAATGTGTTTTATACTTCCTTATACAGAACTTATGAGCGTCCGGTAAACATTTCCGAAGGCGGACGTTATTTTAGCGCATTTGATGGTAAGATCCATTCGGATGAAGGAAAGCCATTTTTTACAGATGATTGGATCTGGGACTCCTATCGTGCGCACCATCCGCTACGGGTCCTGTTGGAGCCGGCTACAGAATCTAATATCCTCAATTCTTTTGTACGGATGTCAGAGCAGATGGACAAACCTTGGTTGCCGACCTTTCCGGAAATCACGGGGGATAGCAGAAGGATGAATTCCAACCATGGGGTCGCAACCTTGCTGGATGCCTATCGTAAGGGGATTCGTGGTTTTGATATACAGAAAGCCTATCTGGCAGCAAAAGGAGCGATTACGGAAAAGACTTTGGCCCCATGGTCTGATAAGCCTGCCGGAAAAATGGATGATTTTTTCAAAGAAAAAGGGTATATCCCAGCTTTGCATCCTGGCGAACAGGAAACTTATCCTGAAGTACATGGTTTTGAAAGACGTCAACCTGTGGCTGTCACACTGGGTACTTCCTACGACCTCTGGTGTCTGGCACAACTGGCTAATGAATTGGGTGAAAAAAGCGATTATGATCTGTTTATGAAGCAGTCTTTCAATTATCGGAATCTATTCAACGAGCAGACCAAATTTTTCCATCCTAAAGATGACAAAGGTAATTTTATCATGCCGTTTGACTATGTTTTTGCCGGAGGACAGGGTGCCCGTGAATATTATGGTGAAAATAATGCCTGGATATACCGTTGGGATGTACAGCACAATATTCCGGATCTGATCAAATTGATGGGGGGTAACCAGTTGTTTGTACAGTATCTGGATGAAATGTTCCAACAGCCGCTTGGGCGATCTAAATTTGATTTCTATGCACAGCTGCCAGATCATACAGGCAATGTCGGTCAGTTTTCAATGGCAAATGAGCCTGCGCTGCATATTCCTTATCTATATAACTATGCTGGACAGCCTTGGATGACGCAAAAACGGATCCATAAGCTGATCGGTGAATGGTTCAGAAATGATCTGATGGGTGTACCCGGTGATGAGGATGGTGGTGGTATGTCGGCTTTTGTGGTCTTTTCTCAGATGGGTTTCTATCCGGTTACTCCGGGACTGGCTTCCTATAGTATCGGATCTCCATTTTTTGAGAAAACACGCATCAGCTTGCCTGACGGCAAATCTTTTGTAATTATCGGAAAGAACGCTTCGGTAAAAAATAAATATATTCAGTCGGCTACCCTCAATGGAAAACCATTGAATAGCACACAACTAAACCATGCTGATATACTGAAAGGTGGCACACTTGAGTTTGTGATGGGAGATAAGGCCAATAAAAATTGGGGAAATTAAATTTTATAATCATAGGATCTTCTAAACGATTTTTATTGAAAAGAAGTCCGTTGGTCAATCGATCAACGGACTTCTTTGTATTGTAGCATACTTGATTCTTTCGCATATATAGGTTGTTGTTGTTGTTGTTGTTGTTGTTGTTGTTGTTGTTGTTGTTGTTGTTGTTGTTGTTGTTGTTGTTGTAAATTTTTATCAATTATTTATGGAAAAGACAAAAATTATCATCTTATATTAGAAGTTGTACGGAGTAGTGTATCTTTAATTACCTATTTCTGAAAATATAAACCGAATTAATCGTGCAAAATGAAGCATATACTTCTCGCAATAACGGCTCTTATTGCCATTATTTTAGTTTTTAATGAACTTATTTATAATGATCGGCTTCCGTCGAATTATCAGGCTTTGCGGGGGGAGGTAAATCAAAATAAGCAGGTAATCAGTAGTATTTTGATGACTGATAGTAATTTTTCCGATCTTCAAATATTCGATCGTATTTTAAAGGATAATAGGATACTGATGTTAGGGGAGATGCAGCATGACGATGGGGAAACTTTTCGGGCCAAATCGAGGTTGATCCGTTATCTCCACGAAAAATTAGATTATAACATTGTACTCTATGAAGCGGGACAGTATGATATGTGGGTCATGAATAAGGAAATGGAAAACCCAACTATGCAGCTTCCTAAACAATCTTTGGCTGGTCTGGGTTTGTTTGATTTTTGGTGGCGGAACAACGAAACGGATCCATTGATAAGCTACTATCAAAAGTCCAAATTATCAGGTAAGCCAATTACTCTCGGTGGATTTGATATTCAGTTTTCTGGTCGTTTACTTGCTGATAAACGAGCAAAGTTGCTAGAGGAATTTTGCCTTAAAAATAAGATCAATCTAAAAGATTATCCCTTATTAAAAAAAGAACTTAACAATCTGGAGTATCTGACCCTAGCCAGGTATGCTAATAGAACCCTTGATTCTACAGCTAAAAAACAGTTTTTAAATGAAATAGGTAAATTGGGGTATAGATTACGAACCTTGGGCAGGGACGAGGAACAGCGAGTTTATAGCTTATACCTAGCCGATATAAAAGCTAATTATGAAAAGTCCTGGTCTTATACTCCAGGATCAATGCAGAGTATGCATCTACGCGATTCATTGATGGCCCAAAATCTGCAGTACCAAATAGATTCTTTATATCCAGGAAAGAAGATCATTGTCTGGTGTGCCAATATTCATACCTTTTCAACGGCTTATAACAAGGAATACCTTCCTTTGGGTGCTTACCTAAAAAAGAAATATGACCGTCAGGCTTACATGCTTGATTTTAGTTCTTACGGACAGAAAAATGATGCCGGTCAAACAGTGGATAAACCTAGTAAATTGGCCATTGAAAATATATTCCATCAAACAGGGGTACCTTATTTCTTTCTGGATTTGCGGAGCCTGCCTGATACAGCTTTGCTCAGGAGGCCGTTTGTCTCTACCATCAACCAAGGTATGGAAGAGGAAAGAAAATGGACTGACTATATTGATGGCATTTTTTATATCGACGTAAATAAAAGACCCACCTATTTCGAACAATAATGGAAAGTATCCTAACACAAAAACTCAGCTTTAAAATAGGTTCAAAAACCATTTTAAATAACATTGACCTACATGTCCCGGACAAAAGTATCTATGGTTATCTTGGACGAAATGGTGCCAGAAAGTCTACTACGATTAAACTCCTACTTGGACTCTTGCAGGATAACGCTGATGCTATTTTTATTCGGGGACAAAGTTTAAAAGCAAATCGTAGCGACATTTATGCTAATGTGGGCAATCTCATCGAATCACCTTGCTATTACACCAAATTAACCGTTTTTGAGAATTTAAAATATTTGGATATCATCCACAAAAAGGGAGAAAAACGAATTGATGCGGTGCTCGAAATGGTAGATCTCGGAAAGGAGAAAAGGAAAAAAGCCAGTACCTTATCTATGGGAATGAAGCAACGGCTCGGAATTGCTATGGCTATATTTCATGATCCACAACTATTGATTCTGGATGAACCGCTAAACGGGCTCGATCCACAGGGAATTGTCGAAATGAGAAATCTGTTTCGCTTGCTCAATGAACAAGGGAAAACCATATTTCTGTCAAGTCACATTCTAAGCGAGCTCGAAAAGATAGCCACACATGTTGGCATCATCGAAGGAGGAGAAATGATCTTTCAGGGAACTAAAAACGAGCTGTTGCGTCAGGTAGAACGGGAGGCATTACTGCGAACTTCGGACGCTACACGCACGACCAATGTTTTAAATAATGCCAAATTTTCGGTATTAAGAACCGACGGACAAACTGTTGTGGTGAAAATAGTAGATGACAACCAATTTGATCAAATGATTAAATGTTTGGTGCAACATAACATTGAAATCTATGGACTGGATTCCCATAGTGCAGATCTTGAACAGATTTTTATAAACTTAATTGCCCGCTCGAATGACTAATACATTTTATACCGCCTTTTCGTCTGAAAAATATAAACTGCTTAGAAACCGGCAGATTTTTGGCGTCCTTATCGCTCCGGTATTGCTTATTTTCGCGATCGATGGTTATATTATATACGATATCATCCGGTCGGGCAGTATAAGTGCGGTACCTAACCCCTGGAAGGTATTGCTAGGAAGATATGTTTTTCAGTTTTTTTATTTGCTGTACCCGATTCTGGTGGCACTATTTGTTTATGCCTGCTGTGATGTCGAGTATAAGAATAACAACTATAAGGTACTGTTTACATTACCGCTTGATAAGTCAAAGATATTCTTTTCAAAGGCTGTGTTTATCCTGCTAACCATACTGTTTTCTATCTTGTTTGCTTACGCAGCATTCTTAATCAGCGGCTATATACTGGGTTTGATTTACCCGGTACTCGGCTTTCAGAATCACGATTATAGGATGGTAATTTTCTTTACCTTTCTGAAGCTTTTTATCACGCTATCGGCTGTTTCAATGATACAATTGGCATTAAGTCTGCTATTCAAAAGCTTTATTTATCCCATTGGCGTGAGCATGTTTATGTTGGTGTTTTCGGTATTTGTGGCTCAAAAGAGTTTTTCAGACTTTATTCCTTATACCGGTACTTATAAGGCCTTCATGAATATAATGAATGAAAATGATGGCTTTGAACGACTCGATTATAGTAATATCGCTATGATCATCTTATTTATGCTGATCAGTTTTTGTATTTTTAAGAGGAAAGGTCTTTTTAAATAGTTGATCGCTTATTTTCGATCCAGTTCTTTTTTAAAAGTGCTTGGCGACTGTCCGTACTTCTTTTTAAATGCCGAGGCAAAATAGGAGGCTGAGGAGAAACCGACGTTGCTGTAGATCTCATTGATATTGAGTCCGTCAGCCATCAGGCTTTTTGCTTTTTTGAGTCTCCTTTCGACAATATACTCGCTGATGCTACAGTCGAGCAATTGTTTGACTTTACGATAAAGTTGCACTCGCGAAAGGTTGAGCTCGCCGGCAATATCGTCGACACTCAGCCGCTGATCGGACAGTTTCGATTCGACAATAGCCGAAAAGCTATTGAGAAACCGTCTGTCGCTTTCATTAATGGTATCTGACTGTGGTGAGTCAAATTGCTCGACATTACTACTATATTTTTCTTTCAGCTGATGCCGTGATTGTAGCATATTGGCAATCTTTGCCCGAAGGACTGCGGCATTGAATGGCTTGGTCATATAATCATCTGCTTTCAAGAGACTTCCTTCAAGGATGGTCTCTTCATTGGCTAATGCGCTCAACAGAATGACAGGAATATGGGCCGTCTGGTAGAATGTTTTGATGTCTTTGAGGATATCTAGTCCGCTGCCGTCGGGTAACATGATATCGGTGAGCACCAAATCTGGGAAATGTGCTTTCATCAGAGTGCCGGCCTGATGCGAATCTCGCGCTAAAAAAAGATTATAGTCGTTTTTCAAGATAGATCTCAGGTAATCCCTGATTTCATCATCATCTTCAACAATCATAATGCTCTTCGATTTATTGGAATGAAAAGAGAGATTCTTATCAGAAGATTTTACTTCAGTATCCAGAAAGTCTTGGTGCTTGAATACAGGTTTTACACCGGATACAGCTGTTATGATCTCCTCCTGTTCATAATGGGTATTTCCGATAGGCATCCGAAGGGTGAAGATCGAACCATGGCCTAATTTGCTGCTGGCTGTGATCTGACCATGATGCAGTTCGACGATCTGTTTGACGTAGGCCAGACCGATTCCAGATCCGTTCCGGCTGCCTGTTCCTTGATAGAAGGGATCAAAAATATGCTCGATATCAATGGGCGCTATCCCTAGACCATTATCCAGCACACGTAAGTAGAAATAATCTTTGAAGCTATTTTCTTCGAGTGAAATTTCAATTCTACCGCTGGTAGTGGTATGTTTTATCGCATTGGAAAGGAGATTGGATAAAACCTGCTCCATCAGATATTCGTCAATCCAGACCTCCTTGAGCATACTCTTATTGATGTAGCTGATCGATATTCTGCTTTTTTTGAGCAGCGGTTTAAAACTGTTGATGACCTGCTGGATAAAAGGGTCGATAGGTACAGCTGATACCTGAAGCTTTATTTTTGCTTTGCTGATCCGATGAATGTCGATCAGGTCGCTGACCAGTCGCTGCAATTTTTTTGCACTTCTTTTGACCCGTGATAATTGCTCTTTGATATCTTCTGATAGATCTTTTCGCATTTCGAGATCCTCAATGGGCGCCAAGATAAGGGTGAGGGGTGTTTTAAATTCGTGGGAGATATTGGTGAAAAAATTGTTTTTGATTTCTGCGGCCTGCTGAATCTGGCTATTCATTTCAACAATCTGTTTCTGCTGAGATAAGATCTCGCCATTCTGGATTTCAAGATGTTTGTTTTTTTCCCAATTGCTTTTGATAACGATAATAGAAATACCGCCAAATACAACTGCAAGCACCAAACTGACAACGAGAACATTGAGAACAGATTTTTGATTTTGATAAATCCGGTTCTGCTCAGTGATAAATTCCTGTCTTTTGTCGATGTCTACCTGTTGCTGTTGTATCTTTTGTGACTGTAGCGCCAATAGTTCGGCATTTGTTCTGTCGATCACAGCAGTAGCGAGAATGTTTTCACGTCGATATTGTTGATTGTTGATAATCGCCAGTGCCGTTCTGATCGCTTCAGTTCCACCAGTAGGGTAGAGCATAGAGGCATACATATGACCTTGTATAATCTGCTCAAGACCATTACCCGGTCCTGGCAGCGCATCTACGCCAATGATTTTTATATCTTTTTGAAGTTGCGCCTCGTCCAATGCTTTTTTTACGCCCATTGCCATTTGGTCATTGAAGGTAAAAATAATATCACTTTGTGCCATTTGAGCGATATGCTTGCGCATTTCGGTATAGGCTATATTCTTTTCCCACCCACCGTGGATAACAGCACTGACCTGCATGCCACTTACTGCTGAAATACTTTGCATAAATCCCTTTTCACGTTCAATCGAGGCGGAGGTACCCGATAAGCCGGTTACCAATCCGACCCTACCTTTACCCTGGAGGACAGCTTGGCTATATTGACCGGCTAATTTTCCGATGGCAAGATTGTCGGCACCCACATAAGCATTGTATTGACCCGAAGAGGTTTTGCGATCTGTTACAATTACCGGTATTTTGCGCTGGAATACTGAGTCAACGATAGGTGTAAGCGGTTCGGCCTCATTGGGTGACACAATCAACAGATCGATACCCGCTTTGGTCAGCTCGCGTATCTGATCAATCTGAACAGCATTATTGCCTTGGGCATCGCGGTATAAGAATTCAATATCGGGATTAAAGGAGAGTTCCCGTTTCATTTCCTCAAGCATAGTCTGCCTCCATGCGTCATTTCCGATGCACTGTGAAAAAGCAATGACCCGCTTCTTTTTCTGGTTTGCCGATTGGCACCCCAAAAAAAGCAACAGGACCAATATGCCATAGAAGGTATATTTTCCCATGTTTATTTCCCCTTTACTATCCGAATATACATCATTTCAGTTTTTTTAGATAATAAGCCCAAGGTTAGTGTATTCCATACACTAAAAAGAGATGGCTGAAATATGTATCATTTTCTATAAGATATGTCTAAAAACTGAAAGTTTAAAAATCATGAATTAGTATAAGTTGTTGATATGTAGTGTTTTGTGTTGTTTTTGAAAATGTTACATAAATAAATGTTTTTGCTGTCTTCAAATTTAAGTAACCGTGAAGCCAGGGTTAAATTTGGGTTAATCAATTATAGATGATAAGATGAACAAAAACACGGTATTAGCTTGGTCTTTTGTAGTGGCATTAGGCGGATTTTTATTTGGCTTTGATACAGCTGTTATTTCAGGAGCTGAAAAGGCAGTACAGGAGCATTGGCATTTGAGTGAGTTTCAGCATGGGCTTACGATGGCCATCGCGTTAATAGGTACGGTAGTCGGTGCGGCATTGGGCGCTTTGCCTTCGGACAAGCTCGGCCGGAAAAATACATTATTTGTTGTAGCAGCATTATATTTTATTTCAGCGATCGGAAGTGCGCTTGCCAATGACTGGACAATTTTTATTTTATTCCGTTTTTTGGGCGGTATTGGTGTTGGTGTTTCTTCGGTAACGGCACCTATTTATATTTCCGAAATTTCACCCGCAGCTTCCCGGGGCAAGCTGGTAGGTCTCTTCCAATTCAATGTGGTGCTGGGTATTTTGATTGCTTATTTATCAAACTATTTTATCGGACAGGTAGGGGAAGAATCCTGGCGCTGGATGTTGGGTGTGCAGTGTTTTCCGTCGTTGCTGTTTTTTGTGCTGATTTTCTTTATTCCCGAAAGTCCCAGATGGCTGTTATTGCATAAGAACAACCTACCTGAAGCAACAAAAATCATGCAGCGAATCAATTCTGAGGGCTATGAGCTTGAGATCGAGAAAATTCAGGCATCGAAAGATGTAATGGCAGGTGAAGGCAAATTATTTATACGGGAAAACGCTAGACCAATTTTATTGGCCTTCTGTTTTGCGCTGTTCAATCAGCTCTCGGGTATCAATGCGATTATCTATTATGCACCGCGTGTCTTTGAAATGGCAGGCCTCGGTTCCCAAAGTTCCTTACTTTCCACGGTAGGGATCGGAGTGATCAACTTTATTTTCACCTTGGTGGCTATCAATTTTATAGATAAGGTAGGTCGCAAAAAACTGATGCTGGTGGGTTCTATCGGATTGATCATATCACTCGCACTGGTATCGCAGGCTTTCTATACGGGGCAAACAACAGGATTTGCTATTACAATCTACCTGATGAGTTTTATTGCCTTCTTTGCCTTCTCTCAGGGAGCTGTGATCTGGGTGTTTATTTCCGAAATTTTTCCGAATGATGTGCGTGCCAAAGGCCAGACATTTGGCAGCTTGACCCATTGGGTAATGGCTGCGATTATTACATTTTGTTTTCCGGCGCTGACAGAGGTGCTCGGTGGTGGGGGTACCTTCCTGACTTTTGCGCTATTTATGGTATTGCAGCTTGTTTATGTGCTGAAATTTATGCCCGAAACAAAAGGACGGTCACTGGAAGATATGGGGCAGACCATCAATCTACATTAAGTATCGCGCTATTATTGATCCAATCGCTTATGCGTACAAATAATGATGACAATGAAAAACCTGAATAAATCAATACAAGGAGTTTGTTTCGGAGAAGTTCTTTGGGATAATCTGCCGACCGGAAAAAAACTGGGCGGTGCTCCGCTAAATGTTGCTTATCATCTCAATAAGCTAGGTGTTGTTGCACAAATGCTTACACGTATCGGAAGGGATGAAAATGGATATGAACTGCTTACTATATGTGAACAGCTGGGGATTCCGACGGCCTTCTTTCAGTACGATGACAGCTTGCCGACCTCTACAGTTGAAGTGACAATTGATGCAGATCGTAATGTACAATACGATATTGTATACCCTGTTGCTTGGGACAGAATTACAGCGGAACCGGCTGTATTGGAAGCTGTTTCCAAAGCTGACTTTTTGGTGTATGGCAGTTTGGCCTGTCGCGATGACGTGAGTTTTCAAAGCCTGTTGACCTTATTAAAGGAGGCTTCCTTCAGGATAATGGATGTCAATTTGCGTGCTCCTTTTTTCGATCCTCATCGTGTGCATGAACTATTACACTACGCGGATCTCGTTAAGATGAACGCGGAGGAACTGCATATTATCGCTGAATGGAGTGGGGCAGCTACAACGTATACCGATCAGCAGCGGGTAGATCTACTGTTAGATTCTTTCTCTATTCAGGAAGCTATTGTTACTTACGGCGCGGCTGGAGCAGTATACCATCATAAAAAAGCAAATATCAGTTATCATTTTCCTGCATTGAAAGTACATGTGGAAGATACCATCGGGAGTGGCGATTCGTTTTTAGCTGCTTTTTTGACCAAACGGTTTCAGATGGCCGAAGGAATCGCCTTGGAAGAAGTGCTTGAATTTGCGGCTACGTTAAGTGGTTTTGTGACACAGAGTAGCGGAGCATGTCCTGCTTATAATGCAGAGGATATCAACCGCTTTCACTGGCTGAATCCCATCTTCCGTGATAGCGAACAGAAGATGAAGCTATAGCTGCCTGTACTGCAAAAAGGGAAAATGCGGTAAAGGCAAAAAGAGGAAAAATAATCAAATTAATAATCTACTTATAATAACCAATTATGTTTACAAGACAGCAAGCTATGTTGCTTCCGTCTTTGGCTCTCTTTTCAGCTGTTGCTTTTGCGCAGCAGACAGAAATCCGGGGGCGGATTGCGGACAGCGGAACAGCCGCTCCCATCATCGGAGCGTCATTAGTGGTCAAGGGAACCGGTCAGGCAACAAAGACAAATGAAAAAGGGGAATTTGTACTCCAGCTATCGGGGAACAGCGGTACATTGGAAATAACTTATGTTGGCTACGAATCCCAGACAATACTATTGGGGGACAAGAAATTTTTGGATATCCGGTTGGTCAGTACCGAAAAAGGACTCGATGAGGTAGTTGTCACCGGCTATCAGCGAGAGCGCAAGAAGGATCTGACCGGCGCTGTGAGCGTCGTCAATGTGACCGAAATGATGAAAGCCCCTGAAAATAATCCCATGAAGGCGCTTCAGGGGCGCGTAGCGGGTATGACAGTAACTTCTGATGGTAGCCCAAGTGGCGCAGCCACTGTACGGATGCGTGGTATCAGCTCGATCAACAGCAGCCAAGATCCACTCTATGTTATCGATGGTATACCGACACAAGGTGGGATGCATGAGCTCAATTCCAACGATATCGAGAGCATTCAGGTATTAAAAGACGCCTCCTCGGCAAGTATCTACGGCTCACGTGCTGCAAATGGTGTTATCGTGATCACAACAAAAAGAGGAAAACTCGGAGCGCCAAAGCTTACTGTAGACGCTTATGTGACCAGTACACACTTTAATAATCGCATGAAGGTGCTCAATGCACAGCAGTATGGTCAGGCGCTGTGGCGGGCAACGATCAATAGCGGCGGTAATCCGAACAGCAATAATATCGGCTATCAATTTGAGTGGAACAACGATGCCAATGGCTTGCCGCAGCTCAACACTGTATTTGTATCCAAATATATCGATCGCGAGCGTACGATGTATGCTGCAGATACCGATTGGTTCAATGAAGTTTCCAAACCGGGCTTGCTTCAATCGTACAATGCAACCTTGAGTTCGGCGACAGAAAAGTCAAGTTCTTATTTTTCCGTAGGTTATCTGCATAACAGTGGAACACTTCGGTATACGGATTTCCAACGTATATCAGCCCGGATGAATGCCGATTATAAACTGTTTGACGGTAAGTTGGTTGTCGGCGAGAATTTTACAGTGAACAACACCGGGGAGGTGCAGGTGCCTGGTGATGTGCTTGATCTATCCTTGAAGGCATTGCCGGTCATACCTGTACATACCGTAGACGGAATAGGCTGGGGTGGTCCTGCCCTGGGGATGAATGACCGTCATAACCCGATGCGCTTGTTGCATGATAACAGGAATAATAAATACAATTACTGGCGCCTATTCGGAAATGCTTACGCCGATTTGCAGCTGATCAAAGACTTGCACCTGCGTACAAGTTACGGTATAGATTATAGTAATTTCTACAAACGCAACCTTGAAGTTTCCTATCGTTCGGGTTTTATGAGCAGCAACAGAAGCGCTGTTAATATGGAACAGACTCAAGGGTTAAAGTGGACTTGGTCGAATACAGCGACGTATAGAAAAGAGATTGACAAACATACCATAGATCTACTGGCTGGTATAGAAATGAATCGTCAGAACGATATCAATTTTAACGCATATACAGCAGGGGATGGCGCTTTTGCCATTGAAACACCAGAATATATGTGGCCCGGTGTAAGTACAGGGACGGCTGCTGTGGGTGGTGGCTCCACAGGATTTTCACTTCTTTCTTATTTTGGAAAGGCTAACTACTCCTACGATGAGCGCTACCTGGCCTCTTTCACCGTGAGACATGATGGTTCTTCCCGTTTTGGGAAAAACAATCGCTTTGCAACCTTTCCGGCTGTAACGGCAGGATGGCGGATTTCATCCGAAGATTTTATGGCCGGTACCAAAGACTTTATCTCTGATCTTAAATTGCGTGCAGGTTGGGGGCAGACCGGTAATCAGGGAATTGGCAACTTGGCGACCTATGGGCTCTTTGTACCTGAATATGGGGTGGGGGATCCCACCTGGAATATTGTCGATGGTACCGCTTATGATCTTTCAGGTACCGGAACAGGGATTCTCCCTTCAGGGTACCGAAAAATCCAGACTGAAAATAATGATCTAAAATGGGAAACAACGACACAGACCAACATCGGCTTGGACTTCACGCTATTTGGCCAGAGTCTCTACGGATCAGTCGACTGGTACATTAAAGCGACAAAAGATATGCTGATCAATCCTGCTTACATCGGTGTCGTCGGTGAAGGCGGCTATCGCTGGGCTAATGGTGCTTCGATGGAAAATAAAGGTTTGGATATTACGGCAGGCTACCGCAATAAGACTTCCTTTGGTCTGGATTATGATGTGACCGCAGTCCTTTCGTCGTATAAAAATAAGGTGACCCATTTGCCCGAAGCCGTGGAAAACTCCTATGGTGGTCGTCAGGGCGATAATATTATCGGTAGGCCATTGGGTTCATTTTACGGTTACGTAACGGATGGCATCTTTCAGAATCAAAAGGAGGTGGATGATCATGTCAACCAGACCGGTAAAGGAATTGGCCGTTTGCGTTATCTTAATGTCTATGGTGCTGATCAGCAGATCACAGATATGGACCGCACCTGGATCGGCAACCCGCATCCCGATTTTTCCTATAGCTTGAATATTGCATTGAAGTATAAAGGATTTGATCTGTCCGCCTATTTTCAAGGGGTGCAGGGCATAGACGTTGAAAACTGGTTGAAAAAACAGACTGATTTCTGGAGTGTCGATGATGTGAATTCCAATAAAGGTGTACGGTTACTTAATGCCTGGACTCCACAGAATCCGACATCCACAATTCCGGCTTTGCAGACAACAAACAATAATGATGAGGGGCGTCTTTCCAATTACTTTATCGAAAACGGATCCTATATGAAACTCCGAAACCTGTCGCTTGGCTATACCTTACCAACGGCAACAGCTTCTCGTTTGCGGATGAGCCGCCTACGTGTGTATGTTACTGGTCAGAACCTGTTTACAGTTAAATCGAAGAACTTCACAGGCGTAGATCCCGAGAATGTAGGTTGGGGGTATCCGATCCCGACGACATGGACAGCGGGGGTAAATATTGGCTTTTAGAAGAGAGAACCAAAAGCCTTAGTGGATGAGAGGGGAATGGAGGAGACGAGGGACCAAAACAATAAATCCATGGAAATATGGAATATAAAAAAACAGAATTCCAATGAAAAAAATAACCAACAAAATCGCGATAATGATGGTGTTTGCGGGGCTGCTGTCCGGATGCACCAAGTTCTTGGATCAGACACCTAATGGCGTACTGAGCTCCGACCAGGTAAAGGAACCAGAAAGATTACTGACAGCCACTTATGCAGCTTTAGGCAATGATCATTATGATGTGCCTTTTAGCTTATGGCCTTATGGTACAGTACGATCTGATGATGCATATAAAGGCGGATCGGGACCGCAGGATATACAGACGTTCCATTTTCTTGAGGTCTCCAATAATGTCACGACCAATTTTGCTGAGGTAGATAAACTGTGGTTTCAGCTTTATGTCGCTATTTCACGGGCTAATACCACCATCAAAACGATTCAGGAAATGAACAATTTTGAGGGCAAGGAAGGGAAGTTGGCCGAAGCGAAATTTCTACGGGGGCACTTCTATTTTATGCTCAAGACGCTTTTTAAATATGTACCCTACATTGATGAAAATGTGCCGGTAGATAGCTATGAGACTGTGTCAAATAGAGCATTGAGCAATGATGCACTCTGGCAAAAGATTGTCGATGATTTTCAGTATGCCGTAGATCATTTGCCAGCTGTACAGACGGAAATCGGTCGTGCAAATCGAATTGCGGCAGCAGCTTATCTTGCTAAAACATACCTGTACAAAGCCTACCGTCAGGATAACGAGGAACGTCATGTGGTAACCGGAATCAATCCGGGAGATCTGGAAAAAGTATTGCAGAACGCAGACATCGTACTTGCATCAAACCATGCTCTTGAAGCGGATTTTGCCTTCAACTTTTTGCCGGGGAAATATGAAAATGGTACAGAAGCATTGTTTTCAATCCAATTTTCAAAAGATGATGGCACGAAATTCGGCCGTGTAAATTTCTCGGATCTGCTCTCTGTTCCGATGGGTCTGGGCTGTTGTGATTTCAATAAACCTAGCCAGAATTTGGTGAACGTATTCCGTACAACGGGAAAAGGGGTACCGCTTGATAATTACAATACATTGAATAGCTTCAATGCATCGGAAAAATACGACCCAAGACTATTCCATACTGTGGCAATTCCCGGATTACCTTATAAATATAATACCAAACGCATTTACGAGGAGAGCTGGAACCGCAATCCTGCGGACTATTCGGTGTATGCATCGTTGAAGGAGAATGTCGATCCAGATTGCGATTGTTTTGTTCCAATGGCACCATTCTTTGCAAATACAAAAAACCGTATTGTACTGCGTGTTGCCGATGTCCTATTGATGCGTGCTGAGGCGCTGATTGAATTGCACCGTCCCACCGAAGCTTTACCACTGATCAACCAGTTGCGTATTCGTGCAAAAAATAGCGCCACCATGACGGGCTATGCAACGGTTAAAATGTTGGTAGAAACCTATAAAAATGGAGATAACATTATATGGAATGAGGAAAATGCACGGAAGGCTTTACGTGCGGAACGTCGTCTGGAATTAGCCATGGAAAATGGACGCTTCTTCGACCTGGTACGCTGGGGAATCGCGGAGCAGACCATGAATGCTTATTATGAAACAGAGAAATCGCGTCGTTCTTATTATGCCGCAGCTCATTTTACAGCGAATAAGAGTGAATATTTGCCTATTCCGGAAGCACAAATCAGACTGAGCAAATACCTATACAAGCAGAATCCAGGATATTAACTAACATACTAACCAATTTATACCAATGAGAACATTAAAATATAACATCGGATTGGGGCTTATGCTTCTGTTTATAGGGTTGTTTTCAGCTTGTAAACAGGACGTTGAAAGCGCTCTTGATCTAAATGCTGACGTGGACATCTTGTCTTTTAAAGTTGGTACGGCCATAGGGACGATAGATCAGCAGAAAGGCAGCATCAGTGTGTTGGTACCAGCAGGAACAGATCTATCAGCGCTTGCTCCTGTAATTGAATTGCCGGGTGAAGCGAGGGTATCTCCGGCTTCGGGTCTGGTACAAAATTTTTCCTTTTCTTCCACGACACCAGTCACCTATCGTGTGTATAACGGTAATTTGTATAATACTTACCAGGTTACTGTCAAAGAAATAAAGGCGGAAATAACGGCTTTTCGTATCGGAAACCGATCAGGATTAATTGATCAGCAAAATAAGCAAATCAAAATTTATCTGCCCTTGGGAACAGACTTGAAAAGCCTCACACCATCTGTCGAGTTCACATCGGGAGCGAGCATTGCACCGGGACTGGGCGGATTTGTGAATCTGAGTTCCCCGGTAAAATATACGCTTACCTATATGGGGCAAACATTTCAATATATCGTAACGGCCATACTCGGCGAGGAACCAAAGCAGGTACTGACAATTTATAATGGTGAAACTGTTGTACCGCATTTTGATGGTTTGGGTGTAAGTGGGGTAGACTCACCTTATGCTAATCCAAAGACGAAAGGGGCCAATACCACACCTTTCTGTGCATCCTTTATCAGAGACGCTGAAACAGGTGCTGGCTGGCACGGTGGCGCATTATGGAATGCCAATAAGGTGAATATTAACCCTGCAGAGTACAACCGTTTCTCTATCATGGTATTGAAGGATGTGGAAGGAGATGTACAGCTGGAGATCCAATCGGATGGCGAACAGAATAAAGATTGGTTACGGGCAAGGTATGTGAAAGCACATGTCGGGGAATGGCAGGAATTGATCTTTGAGATTCCTGCTGGGAGAACAGCAACCATCAATAATATTCTTGTAATGCCCCATGAACATCCCAATGGACAGCCGGTGGTTTTCCCGACCCAGCGGATGTATTGGGACGAGTTGAAGGCATTGCCAAAAGAATAGCCGGAGTAAATAATTGGAATATGGTTTTATTAGGAAATTTTAAATGAAAACTAACTTGTATTTATTTCCAGCACTATGCTTTATAGCCTTGCTGACGAGCTGTAAAAGTGGGGATCAGACCCTGCCTGTCGACAAACCTGATGACCCTGCTTCGGTAGACCGATCCACCTCCTGTACCATGGTACAGGAGACAGGTCTGTTTCAGACTTTTTATAAGCCGCAGCAAGGGTTTGTCGGTGATCCAATGCCTTATTATAATGTCGATGACAAAAAGTATTATTTGTTCTATCTCTACGAAAATGCAAATCGTCACCCGATCTATGTTACCAAAACCAGCGATTATGCAACATTTGAAGGGTTTACGGAAATATTGCCCGCCGGTGCTGGCGGAAGTCAGGATGAATGGATTGGAACAGGCAGTTTTATGAAGAGAGGTCAGACCTATTACTGTTTTTATACTGGTCATAACGGTAACCTGAATCCGGTTGAAAAAGTGATGGTCGCAACATCGGCAGACTTGCTGAACTGGATGAAACAGCCTGGTGGGACAATACAGGCCAGTGTAGGCTATGATCAGAATAATTTTCGGGATCCACATGTATACTGGGACGAAAGTCGCGGTAGTTATGTGATGCTGGTCACGACCCGTAAGGATGGCAAAGGGGCGATAGCACGGTATGTATCCACAGATCTGAACAGCTGGTCTATTATAGATCCTCTGTTAGCGACTGCAGCACCCGCAGTGGGTAAACATGAGATTGAAACGGATGCTGAAATATTGGAATGTCCCGATATCTTTAAAATGGGCAGTAAATGGTATTTAACATTTTCACGGATTAATAGGGATGAGCACCGGAAGACTTTTTATCGAATTGCTGATTCGCCGGATGGTCCCTGGAGGATCTGTCGTGATGCAGATGGTCATCATGAAACTTTCGATGGTTTATTTCTGTATGCTGGAAAGACGGCTACGGATGGAACGACACGCTATCTTTCAGGTTGGTGTTCAACAGGTCAGACGGTGAACAGCAACAATGAATTACCTTGGTCAGGAAGTTTAATCTCGCATAAATTAGTTCAGGGACCGACGGAGAGATTATATCCAACCATTCCTGCTGCAATAAACAATAAGTTTAATAAAGAACTGGCTTTTGAAAAGCTGAATGCCGTTGGAAATGTTTCCGAAAATAATAAAACATATAGTATTACTGCACAGTCTGGCGCCAGAAGTTATGCAAGATTCAACCGCAATACTGCTAGCGTTAAAATGTCGCTGACCATAGATGCTTCGCAATCAGATTATTTCGGTTTCTCTTTTGGTGCCTGTGACGATCCTTCGGAGCTGTATAGTATTGCCTTTGATCTGACGTCTTCAAACCGTTGGGGTATGCCTGCATTATTTATGAATCGTGAAACGGGTCTCGGTGGAATAGCCGGTAAAACAGAACTTAATTTTACGCCGTTGATTGTCCCCGCCAATAAGGTCTTTGATGTGAAAATTGTAATCGAGAAATCGATCTGTGTGGTTTACGTAAATAATAACGTCGCTTTTACCAATCGGATCTATAAAATGGATCGGAACCCCTGGTCCATTTATGCCGATCAGGGTACGATAAAAGTCAATACAATGAAAGTCGAGAAATCATAAGAATTTTAGCTATTTTATTGGCTAAGGCACGGTGAGGATAATGTGATATAAAACTTAATAAGATATGAATAGAATAAAGAAATATGGAACCATCATGCTCTTTGCGAGTTCGTTGAGTTCGGCTTTTGCTCAAGTAGGACAGCGAGACATGAATGAGCCTGTTGAAAAATACCGGCCGATCTACCATTTTACCCCCAAGCAGGGCTGGATGAATGATCCCAATGGAATGGTGTATCTTAATGGAAATTACCATCTCTTTTTTCAGCATAACCCCGAAAAATCTGTTTGGGGTCCCATGCACTGGGGACATGCTATTAGTAGGGATCTGATTCATTGGGACGAACAAAAAATTGCTTTGTATCCCGATAGTTTGGGGACGATCTTTTCGGGAAGTGCAGTGATTGATAAGAATAATACCGCTGGGTTTGGAAAAGGGGCTATGGTCGCTATTTTTACGCATCACAATCATCAGGAGGAAGACCGAAAAACAGGTCTGCACCAAAATCAGAGTTTGGCCTATAGCCTGGATCAGGGAGCAACCTGGACCAAATATAAAGGTAACCCAGTATTGCCAAATCCAGGAATCTGGGATTTTCGGGATCCAAAGGTGATGTGGTTCGAAAAAACAAAAAGCTGGATTATGACTTTAGCGACCAAAGATTGCATCACGTTTTATTCATCCAAAGACTTAAAAGAGTGGAAAAAGGAGAGTGAATTTGGTAAGGAAGTGGGAGCACATGGTGGAGTCTGGGAATGTCCTGACCTGATTCCAATGAAATATAACGGTGAAACCAAATGGGTATTATTGGTCAGCATCAATCCGGGAGGCCCCAATGGTGGTTCGGTAACACAATATTTTGTCGGTGATTTCGATGGACATCAATTTCAGCCCGCAGATACATCAGTCAAATGGTTAGATTGGGGGCCGGATAACTACGCTGGTGTAACCTGGAGCAATTTAGGAGAACGGCACCTGATGATCGGTTGGATGAGCAACTGGCAATATGCCAATGTGGTACCAACGACGCGCTGGCGCTCATCTTCAACAATCCCACGTGAATTAGCTTTGCAAAAAGTAGATCAAAAATATTATGTAGGCAGCACAGCAGCACCCGAGGTGGCTAAAGCATTTCAGTCTGTAAAAAAATATCAGGCAAATCAATCAAAAGAGCTAACGGTGCAAGAGCAGCTGCCACAAGCATTTCGATTGGAGATCAATAAGCTAAAAGTACAGAATTTTAAACTTATTTTGTCTAATGCTGTTGGAAATGAGTTGGTTGTTGGTTATGACAAAGATCAGGACGCCTATTATATTGATCGTTCAAAATCTGGGGAAATTGCTTTCAATGCAGATTTCCCAAAAAGAAGCATAGCGGGGCGACTATCCAATAGCGAAACATTATCATTAAGCCTATATATTGATGTCAGTTCCGTAGAGCTCTTTGCTGATAATGGATTAACCGCAATGACCAGCTTGTTTTTTCCGGAGGAACCAATGACTCGGATACGTATTGTGGGCGATAATAACTTAGTATTTCGAGATGTAAACATTGCCACATTCAGGGACAAATAAACCATTTACACATAAAACAAACGGGCCTTTTCTTTAAAAGGCCCGTTTGTTTTATGCCCTAAGCTGATTACAATCAGGTTACTATCACATTGTAAAATAAATACCTGATTAGCTAGAATAATTTTAAAGACTAGCTTCGATTTGATATATTTAACAGTTGTTTTGCGGGATGACAATTACTAGACCTAATTTGTAACGCCAATTTACTTTTTAGCGAAGGCTCTTTTGCGATGAACTTTTATGTATAACACAATATAATAATGACACTTAATTTTTTTAAATGGAAATGCGCAGCGGCAGTGGGAATGCTTTTGTGTATGACCGAGGGATCATTTGCCCAGACAAAATCAATACCTTATGAAGGTGTGCCCGGATGGACCGAAAGCCAGAATAAACGGATGGAATGGTTTAGAGAGGCACGTTTTGGTCTTTTTATCCACTGGGGACTGTACAGTGCCGCCGGAGGTAGTTTTGAGGGAAAGCAATATCCGCAACATTACGCTGAATGGATCCAGACCTGGGGGAAAATCCCCAGCAAGCAGTACGCTGCCGTGCTGAAACCAAAGTTCACCTTACGTTCGTTTGAACCTAAAGCCTGGGCACGTCTGGCTAAAAAAGCAGGAATGAAATATATGGTATTGACTTCCAGACATCACGAAGGCTTTAGCCTATTTAATAGCCAGCAACCATACGCTGTTAAAAATGGCGTTACAGGAAGTGCAAATTTATCCCCCAAAGGCAGAGATTTATATAAAGAGATCATGACCGCATTCCATCAGGAAGGACTGAAAGTAGGTGCTTATTATTCATTGCTCGACTGGCAGCATCCAGATTCCTATGAGGCTTTTCATTTAAATCCGAATCCCGATAACCACCAGCCTGACCATAACCGCTATAAGGAATACCTATATGGACAGGTTAAAGAACTTGCGCAGAATTACGGCCCATTGGATATGCTCTGGCCTGACTTTAGCAGCAAACAGCACCAAGGTGAGGCTTGGGGAACAAAACGCATGTTGACAGATCTGATCAAATGGCAGCCCAATATCATTATCAACAATCGGTTTTGGGATGGGTTAGAAAACAAAAATGGTGATATTGGAACCCCTGAAAAATATATTCCACCAACAGGACTTCCGGGCATGGATTGGGAAGTCAGCCATACCATGAACGAAAGTTATGGCTATAGTGCTCATGATCAAAATTGGAAGAGCTTTCCTAAAATCATGCAATTATTTGTGGAAACGGTAAGCAAAGGTGGTAATTTTCTGCTCAATGTAGGACCGGATGGGGATGGAGCGATTCCCGCACCAGCGATTAAAATTATGGAGCGTATAGGTGATTGGATGCAGGTCAATAAGGAGGCGATTTACGGTACCACAGCAAGTCCTTTTCAGGCATTGGACTGGGGCTATTGTACGCAAAAGGCAGGTATATTGTATTTACATATATTTGATCGACCTGCCAGCGGAAAAATTGATCTACCGATCAAAAACAAAGTCACTGTCGCCTATGCGATGGCAAGCCCTAAAACCAAGCTAAAGGTTGCGGTAGATAAGGGAAGACCCGTGATTCCGGTTGATGTTTTCGACATTGAAAAAGGACCGAAAGTAATTGTTGTCGAAATTCAGGGTAAACCGGATGTGGAGGAAAATCTGACGCAGACTCAGGCGGATGGACGTATTGTGATGAATGCAAATAACGCAAAATTGCTAGATGGAAAAGGACTTAAAATTATCGGTGCGTCGACCCATGATCCCAATCGTCCGAATGCCATCGGACAATGGAAAGATAGCAATGACCGGATCTATTGGGACATCAAAATCCAAAAACCAGGCAAATACCGTGTATTGATTAGTTATTTGCCAAATGCAAAACATAAAGGTAAGGTGATACTTTCGGCACTTGGACAGCAGCTTCCATTTGCTTTTGCTGCAGAAAATGGAACAAGATTTAAAGAGATGGAACTGGGTACGGTAGAAGTTTCGCAGCAGGTTATCGGCGAGCCAAGTACCAGGGTTACGTTAGAGGCAGCGGCAATTGAAGGTGATACGTTACCAGAGATTGCATCGCTTACGTTGGTGCCGGTTCAGGAATAAGTTACTTGAATAAGTACAATTGTGCCGGTTGTTTTTAACAGTTGAGCCAGAGCAACCCCGGCAAATATATCTTGGCGGGGCTGTTTTGTCTTTTCTTATCAGCTTATCTGGAAAAAATACGCCTAATATACCAGAAATGGCTGCTTGGAAAAAAGATGGGGCGTATTATAATCAACAAAGTAAGGAAACTGGAAAAGAAAATTTGTTATTCTGGAAAGATAATTGCTTTATTTGCATAACGCAATTATTAAGCGCTTAACAGCAGAGGGAACTACCACTATGTCTCAATTAACAATCGTTGATCTGGCCAAAAAACTAGGTTTATCAAAATCAACCGTTTCCCGTGCATTTCGGGACAATGTGGACATCAATCCCGCAACCAAGGCCCGTATCCTGGCAATGGCTGAAGAAATCGGCTTTTCACCCAACGTATATGCCAGCAGCCTTAAAGCGAATAAAAGCCTGACAATTGCAATCATCATTCCCGAATTTGGAAATAAGTTTTTCTCCCAGGCCATTAAGGGTATCGAAGCTGTGGCGAGGTCAAAAGGGTATCATACCTTGATCTATGTGACGGATCATCAGGTACAAAATGAAGCATCGATTGTCCGTTCCTTGGTCAATGGTCGCGTGGATGGGGTTATTATCTCGGCATCAGGGGAGGGGAAAGATCATTCCCACATCCAATTGCTCGAAGAACGGGGGATTCCGGTCATGTTTTTTGATCGGACCTATGACGATTGGAAGGGCGGTTATATCACGGGAAATGACCAGGATTCGGCTTATGAGGCGACGAAACATCTGATTGAAAACGACTGCAAAAGAATAGCATACCTAGCAATAAATCCCCATATATCTATTGGTAAAGTGCGTAAGGAAGGCTACGAGAAAGCCCTAACGGAAGCTGGACTACGTATTGATCCCAAATTGATCCTCGATACCGTTAACGATGCCGAACAGAATATGAAGGATATCGCAAAGCTCATCGAAACGGAAAAACCCGATGCTATATTTGCCGCTGTCGAACGTTTGGCAATCTCGAGTATCCGGGTTGCAAAGCAATTAAATATACGGATTCCGGAACAGTTGAAAATAATCTGTTTTTCTTGTCTCGATATTGCGGACCTAATCGATCCGGCTCTCAGTGTCGTCAAACAGCCCGCGTTCGAAATGGGAGAATTAGTGACAAAACTACTGTTGGAGAAGATGGATGACCCCAATAACGAAAAGTTTGCTAATTCGGTTTATCTTGATTCCCAGCTTATTTTTCAAGAATCCAGCCAGAAATAAGTAAAAAAATATTTGTTTTTAATATACCCAATACTTAGCTTTGATTCACTTCGGGAACATTCCCGAAGAATTTAAATAATCAATTTTTGTAAAACATTGGAAGGGAATTAATAGGCAAATCGCAACTGGCGATTTCTTTTTTCCTTAGTTTCGGGAACGTTCCCAAAAACAAACCAAGCAAAGCTAATTATCGATGGGCAAGCATATAATTCATTACCTCGGGTGTCTTTGGATACTCATCCTGTTGTCTTCTTGCGCCAACAAAAAGGATATCGTTGATCCAGAACAACCGCCGATCACCGAGCTGGATGCTACTGGTTTGGTATATGCTTCTTCGCCCTTTATCTTTTGGGATAAGGAAATTACACTGCAATTTGATTTTTCGAAAGGTAACGGAGCCTTAAAAGCAAGTGCTGCCGATCTTTACATGCATGCCGGATTGATTGCTACCACCGGGGGAGACTGGCAACATGTGCTGACCGATTGGAATAAGAACGATAATACCTATAAACTGCAGTTTGTTTCGATTGGTAGATATCGATTCACATTGAATCCGGCAACATTTTTTAAGCTCAACAAAGGCACCGATTTTGGTCAGATCGCGCTCCTGGTACGTAATGCGGATGGATCGTTGGTGCAACGCAACCGCGATGGTTCGGATTTATTTCTGCCACTGGCCGGGGAGAATGGCGCTATCGGCTTTCTTTCTCCGGTGGCGCAACCCACGAGCCCATTGTTGGCAGAAGATAACTATAATGTCGGCGATCTGTTAACGCTCAAAGTGCAAGCTAGTCAGCCCGGGACAATGACCTTATGGGATAACGGCGTGCAAATTGCCCTAGAAAACAACGTGTCTTTGCTAGAGAAAAAGCTAAGCCTGCAAATCGATGGCATGCATGAAATTGAAGCCCGGCTCCAAAGTAATGGTAAGGTTGTGAGCAGTAAAATGCAATTATTGGTACAGGCCAAACCTGCAATCGCTGCATTGCCAGCCGGAATCAATCCGAATGGTATTACAATTGACCGAACAAAAAAGCAGGTGAGTTTTGCGCTTACCGCACCCTTAAAAAAGAATGTATACCTATTAGGCGATTTTAACAGCTATAAGGCAACCTCGGCATATGCGATGAGTCAGACACCGGATGGAAAAACATGGTGGATAAGCCTGTCGGATCTGGACTTTACAAAACCATATACCTATCAATTTCTGATCGATGGTCAGCAATATATAGCCGATCCCTATGCCGAATTGGTTCTCGACCCGCAAAACGATCCTGCATTAGGAACTAAAATCGCCAATCTGCCCTCGTATCCACAGGGGGGACGTGGAATCGTTGCGGTACTTGACCTTGCTGCGAGACCTTATCCCTGGAAGGTAAGCTCTTTTGTTAAACCTGCCGCTGGGGATCTGCTGATTTATGAACTCCTGGTACGTGATTTTGTCAAGCAACATCAGTATGCAACGCTTAAGGATTCGTTGTCCTACCTAAAACGTTTAGGGGTCAATGCAGTTGAACTGATGCCTGTTCAAGAGTCTGAGGGCAATTCGACCTGGGGCTATAATCCCTCTTTTCATCGGGCACTGGATAAGTACTATGGATCGAAGAATGACTTTAAGGCTTATATCGATGCCTGCCACGAAAATGGCATTGCTGTTATCCTGGACGTGGTATTTAACCATGCCTTTGGCCAATCGCCAATGGTACAGCTATATGCCGATAATACGAATGTTTCCGGTGATAATCCCTGGTTTAATACCATTGCCAGACATCCTTTTAACGTGGGATTTGATTTTAATCATGAGAGTGCCTACACACAAGCCTTTGTAAAAGATATGTTGACCTATTGGTTGAAAGAATATAAGATCGATGGTTTTCGTTTTGATCTCTCGAAAGGTTTTACACAGAAAAATTCGGGCACATCAGAGACCGACCTTTCGGCTTGGAATGCCTATGATGCATCGCGTGTTGCGATTTTAAAGCAGTACCAGCAGCATATCCACAACCTGGATCCGACTTGTTATGTAATTTTGGAACATCTCGGTGGTGAGCAGGAGGAAATGGAATTGGCGCAGTCCGGCATGCTGCTCTGGAATAATATGAATGCGGTCTTTAACGAGGCTGCGATGGGTTGGAATAGCAACAATGGATCTGACCTTGGTCGTCTCTTTGCCAGCAGTCATGGCATGTCACAGCCTTCATTTGTCTCCTATATGGAAAGTCACGACGAACAACGCCTGTTGTTCAAATGCCTCAATTATGGAAATGCGTCAGGAAACTATAGCATAAAAAATTTAAATACGGCTTTAGCACGAATGGAGCAGGTGGCCCTGTTCCTATTGACCGCTCCAGGTCCCAAGATGATCTGGCAGTTTGGCGAATACGGCTATGATATCTCCATCGATGAAAATGGACGTACCGGGGAGAAACCAATCCTTTGGGATTACCTCAAACAGGATAAGCGTAAACAGCTTTTTGAGGTGTACGCCGCATTGACGCGTTTCAAAACAAAAAACAGCATTTTCCGGGATGGAAAGCTTATAGAATCGGGAATGAAAGAGGCCATGAAATATTTTCTGTTGGAGAAAGATGGGCAGCAAGTAGGGGTACTTGGCAATTTTGGCGTTACAAGCGCTGACTTTGCATTGCCACAGGCTCTACGTTCGGTTTGGCAAAATAATTTTAAAGGAAGCACCCTGGATTGGACCAATCAAACGAAAGCGAGTCTTCAGCCGGGAGAATATCTACTGGTCAGCAAAACTAAACTAAATAAATAAACAGTTATTTTATGAACAAACAGCTATTACGTCCATTTTGGGCCTTGAACATGTTACTCGGGGTGAGTGCTTCGGCATTCGCACAGCAGGCCACGCTTCAGGGGAAAGTAATGGACCAGAAAGGAACTTCCTTGAGCGGCGCAACGCTGCGCTTCGAGGATATTCAGCGATCGCTGTCTACCAATGCAAACGGGGATTTTAGCTTGGATAGATTGAAAGCGGGAAAATTGCGCCTGAAAGTCAGTATGGTAGGTTATGCTACACTCGATACCCTGATTCAGGTGCAAGAGGGCAGTAAGCCTTTAAATTTATACCTTAAATCGGATGCAAGCCAATTGGAAGAAGTGGTTGTGATCGGTTATGGTACGCAGAAAAAGAGTGAACTTACCGGTTCGATCAGCACAGTTACTTCCAAAGACTTTCAAAAAGGGCAGATTTCCTCGCCCGAACAATTGATCATGGGTAAGGTGCCGGGGGTACAGATCACCACAAGTGGTGGACAGCCGGGTGCAGGTAGTACTATCCGCATCCGTACAGGAGCCTCCCTGAATGCCAGCAATGATCCATTGATTGTGGTAGACGGTATTCCATTGGCCGGCGGATCGGTATCAGGTGTGGCCAATCCGTTAAGCTTGATCAACCCCAATGACATCGAGACATTTACCATCCTGAAAGATGCCAACGCAACAGCCATCTACGGTTCTCGTGCGTCTAATGGTGTTATCTTGATCACCACAAAAAAAGGGAGTCGATCGGGTACGCAAATCAATTTTTCTACACAAAACTCCTTGGCTACCGTGGGCAAAAAGGTAGATCTGCTGACTGCCGATCAGATTCGGGACTATGTCAATACAAATGGAACCGATGTCATGAAAAAGCTGCTAGGGACGGCCAATACCGATTGGCAGGATGTGATCTATGGCAATGCTTTTACCACGGATAACAACATCAATATCGCTTCCAAAGCAGGAAACATGCCTTACCGCATTTCGGCTGGATACATGAATCAGGACGGGGTGCTGAAAAATGATAACCTCAAACGTACAACAGCGGCGCTGGCCTTGACACCGAAATTTCTCGACAATCACCTTTCGTTGGATGTGAATGTACGCGGGACCTGGTCAAAGTCCAAATTTGCAACACAGGATGCCATCGGTTCGGCTATACAGTTCGATCCGACACAGCCCGTCTATGTGGACGATAAAAATAGCTTTGGTGGATATTATGAGTGGATACAAGGAGGAAAACCCAACCCCAATGCGCCCCGCAACCCGCTGGCCTTGCTGGAGCTTCGTAAAGATAAAGGGGATGTGTTCCGTAGTATCGGTAATGCAAAATTGGATTATAGTTTTCACTTCCTGCCGGAACTACATGCTAACTTAAATGTCGGCTACGATCTGGCCCGGTCCAAAGGGAATACATTGACACCGGCAATTGCAGCACGTAATTTTAATGAGGGCGGAGAACGCACGGAATATAAGACCGATATCAATAACAAAACCCTGGAGTTTTACCTAAAATACGATAAGGAGCTTTCTGCAATTAAAAGTAATATCGATGCAACATTGGGGTATGGCTATTATAAAAACAGCAGTAAAGTCTATAATTTCAACCGGACCAACGCTGAGGGGGATAAGATCTTAAATGAACCAACGCGGGCCTTTGACAAACCCGAAAATTTGCTGATATCCTACTATGGTCGTTTGATTTATTCATTTGACAACCGTTATATCCTTTCAGGAACCCTACGTATTGATGGCTCTTCGCGGTTTGACCAACAAAATAATAATGCTTGGGGCTATTTCCCATCTGTCGGATTTACCTGGCGTGCCAAAAACGAAAGCTTCTTAAAACAGCTGGATGCCGTATCGGATCTGAAGGTTCGCCTGAGTTATGGGCAAACCGGACAGCAAGATGGTATTGCTAATTATTCCTATATGCCTAATTATTCCATCAGTGGCAATGAATCCATGTACCGTTTCGGTGATACCTATTATTACCTGAATTCACCTTTAGTTTACGACCGCGATATTCGTTGGGAAAGTACCACAACCTATAATGCAGGTATCGACTTTGGTTTTCAGGATAACAGATTCTATGGAAGTATAGATTACTATTCGAAAAAGACTAAAGACTTATTGAGCACTATTCCAATTCCGGTGGGATCTAATTTTAGTAATTTCCTATTGACCAATATCGGTAATATGGAAAATCAGGGCTTGGAGTTTAACCTTCACTATATTCCCTTAAAAACAGAGCGTTCTTCGTTGGATCTGGGTTTCAATTTTACCTACAACAAAAGCAAGGTGACTAACCTGACGCAAAGCGATGATCCAGGTTTTATCGTGGAGACAGGTGGTATCCGCGGTGGAACAGGCGGGAATATTCAGGCACATAAGGTGGATTTTATGCCCAATAGTTTCAATGTTTTCCAGCAGGTGTATGATGAGCAGGGGCATCCGGTAGAAGGCGTTTACGTCGATCGTAATGGCGATGGTGTGATTAGTGATAATGATCGGTATTTATATAAATCTCCATTGCCTAAATATCTTTTAGGTTTTACGGCAGCCTACAGTTACAAAAAATGGTCAGCATCCACGGTGTTGCGTGCAAATCTGGATAACTATGTGTACGACAATGTTTCCTCTAATCTGGGAAGTGGTGCCAACATAAATGATCAGGCAGTTTTGGTCATTAACAACGCACCAGTGGACTTTCTAAATACCAATTTTCTCCTCAAACAGCTACAAAGTGATTATTACATCAAGAATGCTTCTTTCTTAAAGATGGATAATATCAATTTAAGCTACAATCTAGGAAAATTTATACGGAATAGTAAGGCGTCTATGTCGATTTCAGCAACCGTACAGAATGTATTTACCATCAGCAAATATAAAGGCGTTGACCCCGAGATTTCGAATGGAATAGATGACCGTTTCTATCCTAGACCACGTACCTATGTATTGGGAGTAAATGTGAATTTTTAAATGAATAACAATGAAAAGTTTAAATAAATATATAGGCGTCTGTTTACTGACCATTGCTTTGAGCAGCTGCCATAAGGATCTGGATCTAAAACCGACCAATGATATTACAGCGGATGTTGCCTACCAGGATTTTAAGGGTTATACTTCATCCTTTGCCAGATTATATGGCTCATTGGTGCTGACGAGTACCTCGGGGCCAAACAATTCGGATCTAGGTGGCCTGGATGCCGGAACCTCGGATTTTTTACGCCTTTTTTGGAACGCGCAGGAACTCACCACCGATGAGGCTGCATGTGCATGGCTTAACGACCCTGGCATCAGCGGTCTGGACTATCTCAATTTTGACGATAGCAATCCTATGCTCCGTGGACTCTACACCCGTTGCATCTATAGCGCAACCTTGGTCAATGAGTTTTTAAGAGAAAGTACCGATGCCAAATTAAGCGCGCGGGGAATTTCGGATGCTGATAAAGCTGAAATAGCTTATTATCGCGCCGAAGCAAGATTCTTACGCGCATACAACTATTGGGTATTACTTGATTTGTTCGGAAATCCGCCATTTGTGACCGAAGAAACGCCTGTAGGTAAAGTGGCTCCTCCCCAGATTAAAAGACCAGCGCTTTTCGCTTATGTGGAGAAAGAACTATTGGAAGTAGCAGGACAGCTAAAGGGGCCTAAACAGAATGTATATGGTCGGGTGGATCAGGTCGCAGCATGGGGATTGCTGGCTCGTTTATATCTCAATGCCGAAGTATACCTCGGAGCCGGGAATAAAAAATATACTGAAGCCATCACCTATTCGGAAAAAGTATTGAATTCGGCCTATCGCCTAGGGGCAAATTATCGTGAGCTTTTCTATGCCGATAATGATAAGAACAACCCCGAGTTTATTTTCTATCTGCCTTACGATGGAACCAAGACGCAGAGCAAGGGTGGGACAACTTACCTGATCAATGCAGCGATTGACGCAACAATGAACCCAACATCTTTTGGTGTACCGGGTGGAGGTTGGGCCGGTAATAGAACTCGTGATAATATCGCAACTATTTTTGGGGACTATTCCGGAGCAACAGATAAGCGGGCAATGTTTCACTTGAATACAAGTGTTAAAATTGAAGATATTGCCGTCTATAAACAGGGGCTGGCAGTAACCAAATTCCGCAATGTAAACAAGGATGGTAAGACTGCTCCTCCGGCTGCCGAAGGCTTCGTTGCATCCGTAGATTTCCCATTGATCCGTCTGGCAGAAATGAACTTGATCTATGCCGAAGCAACTTTACGGGGTGGTTCTGGCGGTACTTTAGTAAAGGCATTGGACTATATTAACAAATTACGTGTACGTGCCTATGGTAACAATACGGGCAACTTGACAAACCTTTCGTTGGACGATATTCTCAACGAGCGTGTGAAGGAACTCTACTGGGAAGGATTTAGACGTTCGGATCTGATCCGTTATGGCAAATTTACCGGGGATAGTTACCTCTGGCCTTTTAAAGGGGGCGTGCTTGGCGGTCAGGCAGTTGCAGGGTATAGATCGTTGTTTCCGTTGCCTGCTTCGGATATTATAGCGAATTCGAATCTAGTACAGAATCCTGGCTACAATTAACCGGATGATCAAACTTTGATCCCACAGCTTCTATCGTTGCGATAGAAGGATTAAAGTCTGGGTAGAAGGGTTTGTTTTAAGTGATTAATAAATAGATGTTTAGAAATGAAAATAATACATAATATAGGATTGGTGCTACTGCTATTGGCGACTTTCCAGAGTTGTAAAAAAGACGAAACACAAGCAAGATTGGCGAGTACCGACGCTGTAAAACCGGCGACTTTAACGCTTGACAAGACGAATCTGACCTTGTCCAAAGCAAATGCGAATGATACGGTATTGCACCTTCGGATGATCCAACCTGACTTTGGTTTTCAGGCAGCGGTGACCAATGTGCTTCAATTTGGCCTTAAAGGAGACAACTTCAAAACGGTAAAGGAAGTCGTTATTCCAAATGGACGAAGCGCAATGGGATTCACAGGCTACGAATTGAATAGTTACTTGCTTTCTCTTGGCGTTCCTACAGGAACGGCTTCTGAATTTGATGTTCGGCTTAAGTCAAGTATCAATTCAAAAATTGCGGCGGTTTTTTCTGCTTTAGCTAGCCTTAAAGCTGTCCCTTATGCATCAACAAGCTATTTGTATGTGCCCGGCGCATACCAAGGCTGGGATCCGGCTACTGCTGAATCCATTGTCTCGCCGACGAGTAACGGCGTCTACACGGGCTTTATTTCCTTCCCAGAGGCGAATTCGGAATTTAAGCTGACCACTGAACGCAATTGGGCAAATTCCTATGGGCAGACGGCAACGGGTAAAATTGCCTATAACAGCGGCGATAACATCAAAGCACCGCGCGCAGGCAACCTCGAAATTGAAGTCAATACAACAGCGAATACTATCATATTCAAAGACCATAGTTGGGGTGTCATCGGAAGTGCTACGCCAAAAGGATGGGATGCAGACACAGACATGAAATACGATAATGCCAACCAATTGTGGAAACTCAGGGTCAACTTAACAGCCGGCGCGATCAAGTTTCGCAAGAATCATGACTGGGGCACCAACTTCGGCGGTTCCAATGGAAATCTTGTCGCCGGTGGTGCCGATATCGCAGTAGCAAATGCGGGAACTTACGATATCGTCCTTGATCTCAATGCGAATACATACACTTTAACCAAGAAATAATGCCGACCATACTAAAAACAACGATACGACTTACCACAGGAATTGTGGCACTAACAGCGCTTGGATGGAGCCCCTTAAAGGGGCAATCCATTCAGCGGGTGGAACCCCTGAACTGGTGGGTAGGAATGGAAAACCCAACCTTGCAGCTTGTCGTCTATGGCCCTCAGATTGGGAAAAGTGAGGTACAGGTTGACAACAAAGGCATCGAACTCCTTCGGGTGAACCGGACAGAAAATCCCAATTACCTGTTTTTGGATGTGAAGATAACAGCGGCAGCTCAACCAGGCTGGTCTACCTTTACCTTTAGTCAGGGAAAGAAGAAGCTGACCTATCGCTATGAACTCAAAAAACGAGATCAACGTGTCAAAGCACAGGGAGTGACCAGCGAAGACTTGATCTACCTGATTATGCCCGACCGTTTTGCGAATGGCAATAAGGTAAATGATCAGGTAAAGGGGATGTTGGATATGAGCTTGAACCGGGATTCCATGTATTTAAGGCATGGTGGAGATCTCGAAGGCGTAATCAGTAAACTGGATTATCTTCAGGATCTGGGGGTGACCTCGGTCTGGATGACGCCCGTATTGACCAACGATATGCCCTTAGCTTCCTATCATGGTTATGCAAATACCGAGACCTATCATGTTGATCCACGTTTTGGAAGCAATGATACCTATGTCCAATTGGGCGAGCAGTTGCATAAACGCCGGATGAAACTGATTTTTGATGTCGTACCCAATCATATCGGCAGTTACCATTGGACGGTGAAAGACAAACCCATGGCGGATTGGCTTAATGAATGGCCGGAATATACCCAGACCTCTTACAAGGATCAGACTGTTTTCGATCCTTATGCCTCTGCGGCGGATAAAAAGAAAATGGTCAAAGGCTGGTTTGTACCGACGATGCCGGACATGAACCAACAGAACCCGTATGTACAGAACTATTTGACGCAAAGTCATATCTGGTGGATAGAGACAGCAGCCATCGACGGATTTCGTATTGATACCTATCCTTACAACGATCTGGATTTTATGGGAAAATGGACCGACCGCATTCAAAAGGAGTATCCAAACTTTACTTTTTTTGGTGAAACATGGGTACACGGGGTCGCAAACCAAGCTTATTTTCTAGGCGGGAAGCGTGTGGGACAGGCGGTTGATTCGAAGCTGATGGGGGTAACGGATTTTCAGCTGAATTATGCGATTGGGGATGCGCTCAATCAAAAGAGCGAATGGACAGCGGGAGCAAATAAACTTTACACCACGTTGGCCTCAGACTACCAATACCCACAACCGCAACAGAATGTTATCTTTTTGGACAATCACGATAAGGATCGCTTTTTCTCGGTCGTAGGCGAAAATGTACAAAAATATAAATCGGCTATGGCTTGGCTGCTGACGACAAGGGGGATCCCCCAATTGTATTATGGAGCAGAGATCCTAATGAAGAACTTTTCCAATCCGGATGGTCTGTTGCGCGAAGATTTTCAGGGTGGTTTTGCTGGCGACAAGAAGGATAAATTCACCGTCGCAGGCCGGACAGAAGCCGAGCAGGAGATGTGGTCTTTTGTCCGCACCCTCGCCAACTACCGCAAGCAGCATCCTGTCCTGCAATCGGGAAAAACGATGCAGTATGTGCCGGAGGATGGCGTATACGTTTATTTCCGCTACAATGACCAGCAAACTGTAATGGTGATGATGAACTGCAACGATCAGGAAAAGGAAGTGAAGCTCGACCGCTTCGCTGAACGGAATGCAAAAGCAAAAGGTTATGTGGACGTCATCAGTCAACAGGCACTGAAACCAACTGATCATAAAATCAAACTGGCGGCTTACGAGACCAAAGTACTTGACCTAAAATTTTAATACAACGCGATATTTTAAATTTCATTTTTTCAATGATTAATTATACTACTGTAAAAGCCGTAATATTTGATTTGGACGGTGTGTTGGTGGATACGGCAATCTACCACTTTCAAGCCTGGCATAGACTGGCTACGAGTCTGGGCTATTCCTTCTCTGTGGCGGATAATGAGCAACTGAAAGGTGTGAGCAGGGTGGAATCGCTGGAACTTATTTTGAAATGGGCCGGATTGGAAAAATCCGAACAGGAAAAAGAGCAGTTGCTGGTTCAGAAGAATCAGTGGTACCTGGCTCTTATCGAGCAGCTCAATCCTGAACAGCTGCTTCCCGGTAGCCTCGACCTGCTCAATAAGCTTCGCGAAAAGCATATTTTGATTGCATTGGGATCGGCCAGCAAAAATGCATTGAACATCCTTCAGAAAACTGGGATTGTGGATTATTTCGATGCATTGATTGACGGGAATGTCGTCAGCGCATCTAAGCCGGATCCGGAAGTATTTCTTAAAGGAGCAGCGGCTTTGGGGGTGGCACCTCCGTATTGTCTGGTACTTGAAGATGCCCAAGCGGGCATTGATGCCGCTAAGGCTGCCAATATGCAGGTTATTGGTGTTGGAGAGGCCGATAACCTAAAAGGAGCGGATGACATCGTGGCCAATTTAGGCGCATTAGTCGATAAATTTTAAATTATAGTAGCAATTAACGTATGAAAACATATATCAAGCATGATCCTTGGCAAATTATTGAAGATGAGTTTAGACCTGATCATAACGAATTTTCGGAAAGTATTTTTTCCATTGGTAATGGACGCATGGGACAACGGGCCAATTTTGAAGAACAGTTTAGTGGAAGAACGTTACAGGGCTCTTATCTGGCAGGCATTTACTATCCAGATAAAACCCGTGTGGGATGGTGGAAAAACGGTTACCCCGAATATTTTGCCAAGGTAATCAACTCTTTCAACTGGATCGGACTGAAAATCATGATCGATGGTCAGCCACTGGATCTGGCAAAGGTTAAGGTAAAATCATTTGAACGCCGCTTGGATATGCAACGGGGTGTTTTGCAGCGTAGTTTTGTTGCGGTGATGCCCGACGGAACAGAAGTGAAGGTGGAGGCCAGTCGTATGTATCATCTTTTTGCTTCTGAAACGGCATCCTTACAATATACTATCCAAGCATTGACAGCTGATGTTGCGATCGAGCTAATTTCGTTTTTGGATGCAGAGGTCGTCAATCGGGACAGCAACTACGATGAGAAGTTTTGGGAGCCCTTGGCGCAGGGGGAACGGGGAGACAACCTGTTTGTCTGCTCACGGACAAAGAAAACGGGCTTTGAAGTCTGCGCGGAGCTCCAAACGCGGGTTACAGGAGCGGATGGCATCATTAGCGCAGCGGATAGCATTTCGGAAAATGGTTGTGTAGGCCAACAGTATCGCACGACAGTAGCCAGATCGCAAACACTCTGCATTGAAAAAAGAGTCGCGATCGTAACATCCGAAAACCATGGGGCCGCAGACTTGCAGGCAGTTGCGACAGCGCGCCTGGCGGAATTGGCCCCATTGCAGTTTGACCAATTGAAGGAAAAACAGGCCAAAGCCTGGCAGGCAATCTGGGCTGAAAGTGATATCGAGATCTTTGGTGATGTGGCTGCTCAGCAGGCCATCCGCTACAATATCTTTCAGCTTAACCAAACCTATACCGGTGAGGATGCCCGACTGAATATCGGGCCAAAAGGTTTCACGGGTGAGAAATACGGGGGGGTAACCTACTGGGATACCGAGGCGTATTGTATCCCTTTTTACCTGGCTACACAATCGCCGGAGATTGCACGAAATCTCTTGTTGTATCGCCATCAACAATTGGGCAGAGCAATTGAAAATGCGGAAAAATTGGGCTTCAGCAATGGCGCGGCTCTCTTCCCCATGGTGACGATCAATGGTGAAGAATGCCACAACGAATGGGAAATAACTTTTGAGGAAATACACCGCAATGGTGCCATTGCTTTTGCCATTTACAACTACGTCCGTTATACCGGGGACACGGATTATATCTGGTCCCATGGATTGGATGTTTTGGTTGCCATCAGCAGGTTCTGGGCCCAACGCGTTAATTGGAGCACGGATAAACAGCAATATGTCATGTTGGGTGTAACCGGACCTAACGAATATGAGAACAATGTAAATAACAACTGGTACACCAACCGGATTGCATCCTGGTGTTTGGAATATACCCTGAACTGCTTTAGAGATGTCGAATACGCTCATCCTGAATGTTTTAAATCGATGTTTGACAGGCTGGGGATAAGCGGTGAGGAACGTAATGGCTGGCAACATATCATCGATAACCTTTACTATCCCTATGATGAAAAACGGCAGATCTTTTTGCAACAGGACGGTTTCTTGGATAAAGAACTGATTGCAGTAGGGGACCTGGATCCTTCACAGCGCCCTATCAATCAGAAATGGAGCTGGGATCGCATCTTGCGGTCCTGTTATATTAAGCAGGCGGATGTGCTACAGGGCTTTTATTTTCTTGAGGAATGCTTTGATAACAATACCCTGCGGCGCCATTTCGAATTTTATGAACCGCTTACGGTACATGAAAGCTCGCTTTCTCCTTGTGTACACGCCATATTAGCGGCTAAGCTTGGTAAAACTGACAAGGCTTATGAGTTCTATTTACGGACATCGCGCCTGGATCTGGATGATTATAATAACGACACCGAAGATGGTCTGCATATCACCTCGATGGCCGGTACCTGGATGACGATTGTCGAAGGATTTGCCGGAATGCGTGTAAAAGAAGGAAAACTATATTTAAATCCCATGTTACCTACGGAATGGAAAGGGTATAAGTTCCGCGTGCTCTTTCGCGGTGCTATTCTATTGATCGAAGTACATGGCGATGGATATACAGTAGACAATATTAGCGATACAGGTGTTGATATACAGACTACGACTGACGCATTTACGTTGGCCGCGCGGAGCCGAAAAGAGGTGCCCCAGGTCGGATAGATTCGCATTTGCAAGAGTGGAAGGCTTCTGCACTTGCAAATCGCTGAAATGGTAATTAAATTGTATTTTGTCTTAAATTTTGATAGCTAATTATGGGGAATAAACCTCAATTAAGTATAAGCCAGGTCGTCAACATGAGTTTTGGATTTTTAGGAATACAAATGGGCTTTGCTTTACAGAATGGTAATGCTTCACGTATCCTTCAAACTTTTGGTGCTGATGTGGAGCATCTGTCGTTATTCTGGCTAGCGGCACCGATCACTGGCATGATCGTTCAACCCATTATTGGGCATTATAGCGATCGGACATGGACCCGTCTTGGACGTCGTCGCCCTTATATTCTGATCGGTGCACTACTGACCACATTGACCTTATTTCTCATGCCCAATGCTGCCTTGGTTGTGGCATTGCTTCCGCCTCTGTGGATAGGGGCTGGGCTATTAATGTTTATGGATGCCTCGATCAATGTAACGATGGAACCCTTTAGGGCGTTGATAGGTGATAATTTATCCAGTAGCCAACGTAGTCTCGGGTTTTCAGTACAGACCTTTCTCATTGGTATAGGGGCGGTTGTAGGATCACTATTGCCTTATATCCTGACCAATTATTTGGGGTTTGCCGGCACTGCAGAGCCAGGACATGTACCTAATAACGTGATTTATTCATTCTATATCGGTGGACTGGTTTTATTACTTTCAGTGTTATGGTCGGTGTTCAAAACGAAAGAATATAGTCCGGTGGAACTGAAATCATTTGCTAAAAATTCCATTGAGCCTGTGGAGAATGCTGCGGCTTTTGGATTAAGCACGATCATACGGGATATTAAAGTCATGCCGGCAGTGATGAGGAAATTGGGCTGGGTACAGTTTTTCTCCTGGTTTGCCCTATTCATGATGTGGGTATATACAACGCCGGCGATTGCAGAATCGGTGTTTTACTCGAAAGCTGGCAACCGTCAGGATCTCTATATGGAAGCCGCTAATTGGGTGGGGGTGCTATTTGGTATCTACAATGGTGTTTCGGCTATTTATGCGTTATTTATCCCCAGGATTGCTAAACGTTATGGCCGGAGTAAAACCCATGCTTTTGGCTTGATTGTCGGTGGGCTTTCGTTGATCTCGCTGTTCTTCATAAAAGACGCCAACATGCTTGTTTTACCCATGCTGGGGATCGGCATCGCCTGGGGCAGCATATTGGCTATGCCTTATGCCATTTTGAGCGATCATTTACCCGCCACAAAAATGGGTGTGTATATGGGGCTTTTTAACTTTTTTATCACGCTGCCGCAGATTGTCTGTGGATTTTTCGGAGGAATGATCATTAAATTTATCTTCCAGAGCCAATCCATCTATGGCTTATTGCTTGCCGGTGTATTTATGTTTTTGGCCGCATTTTTTGTTCCCAAAAGCAAGCACTAGATTTGAGGAACTGCATGTAGCCCAAAGATGGCCCATGCAGTTCTTTTTTTGACTTTCTCAGTAGTTATCCTTACCTGCGGATAACATGATCAGACTATTCTAGGATTTGATCGGCTGATTTAACCTCTTCATTCACCGGGCTCTTTGAACTGTCTCGATAACGATCACTTCTGATATTTTTCCTTAACCGTTGCTTAGCCCTGGGACAATCAGCTGTTTTCGGTCATGTAAATACTTGGCGGCATGCCATAGTGTTTATGGAAATCTCTTGAAAAATTGGATTGTACAGTATAGCCCACCATCGTGGAAATTTGGGTAATGTTATATTTTCTTTGGACTAGCAATTCGGCTGCTTTCTTTAAGCGGGAGATATTGATCAGTTCATTGGGTGTCAGGTCAGATAAGCCTTTAATTTTACGGTATAATGTTGGCCGGCTCATATTCATTAAGCGCGCCAGCTCGTCCACATTGAGGTCGATATCTGAAATATTATCATAGATCACTGTGTTGAGCTGGCTGATAAAATCCTTGTCAGGAGCCGATACATTAATATCCGTCAGATTAGAAATGGAAGAATTTGTAAAATAATTTTTGATGATCTTACGGTTATTTAGGATGTTTCTGATCTGTACGGTCAGGAATTCCAGTGAAAAGGGTTTTTCGATATACGCATCAGCACCGATTTTCAGCCCATTAATTTTAGAATCAAGTGCATTTTTGGCGGTGAGGAAGATAACCGGAATATGGCTGTACAGGATATCACTCTTGATACGTTTGCAAAGAGCGATGCCGTCCATAATAGGCATCATGATATCTGTCAAGACGAGCTGTACATTGTCCTGATCCAATATTTCAAGTGCTTCAGCTCCATTGCCAGCACGTAGAATTGTATAATCAATTTTCAGCTCCTTATTGAGGTAGGCCAAGATTTCTTTGTTGTCTTCGACAATCAGGATGACAGGTTTTTCGACGTTTTGATCTATTTTTGCTTGCCGTTTGTCTTCGTTAGGAACCACTGTCTCTTCGAGGATTGGTTTGATGTCCAAGGTCTGCTCCTGCAGGATTGGGAGCGAGAGCAGAAAGATGTTCCTATTTTCTTCCGTATAAGCCAGCGATAATGAACCCTGGTGAAGCTCGACCAGGGAGCGGGAGAGAGGAAGGCCAATACCCGTCCCGGTATCTTTATTCGATTCGTTTAATCGGTAAAAAGGTTCAAATATTTTTTCCCTTTTTTCGAAGGGAATAATATCACCATCATTTCGAAATTCGATATTGAACATAATATCATCACTGTTGAAAGGAAGCAATTTGACATGTACCTGATGAGCAGCATATTTTATGGCATTATGAATCAAGTTGGTGAATATTTTTCGCAAAGCTTCTTCATCGACTTGGGCAGTGAGTGTAATCCGGGGCAAGGAAAGATCATATTGCAACATCTTTTCCTTTGCGAGTGTGTTCAGATCATTGAAAACGTCAAGTAACAAGTTGTTAATGTCCGTTTTTGTAAAGATAAGGCTCATATTATTTGTTTCTGCTTTTCTAAAGTCTAAAAGTTGATTAGTTAGCCTAATCAGCCTTGTAGTGTTTTTTTCGATCAATGCAAGGTCATTTACCGTGTCATTAGCTTCAAATTGATGTGTACGGATGAGTTTCTCCAGTGGCATTTTGATTAAAGTCAGTGGTGTACGGATTTCATGGGCTAGATTGGTGAAAAACTCAAGTTTAAGATTATAGACTTCTTGTTCCTTTTTACGTTCATAGCTATCCATTTTTTGCGCGTTATTTGCTTTGATCAGCAAAAAGTAATACCTCAAGATCAATAAAATAATTGTACTAAAAGTAACGAAATAAATGGTATACGCCCAGCTGGATGACCACCAGGGGGGAGAGACGACAATACGTAGCTGTTTTTCCGCCGGGTTCCAGATTCCATTATTGTTAGCCCCTTTAAATCTAAAGGTATAGGTTCCGGGAGGAAGCTTATTATAATATATTTTTTGGTTGCCTGTAATATCCGTCCAGCCCTTATCATACCCCTCCATGATATAACGATAGGCATTGCTTTTTGGGGAAACAAAGCTCAGGGCTGCGATATTAAAACTGATATTGGAACTGTTATAGGACAGTTGAATCTCTTTTGATAGTGAGATGGATTGTTTCAGTATGCCATTTTCACGAACTGGTATGCTCTCGTTGTTGATCTGAATGTCACTAATAAATATGGGCGGGATAAAGCTATTCTTAATGGATTTTGTCGGGTTAAAGCTTACCATTCCCTTTATGGTGCCAAAATATAATGTACCGTCGTTATCTTTAAATGCTGAATTATAATTAAACTGATCCGCGGGAAGCCCGTCTCTCGATGTATAGATGACCATATGGGGGAGATTTCCGTCCAGTCTGACCAGTCCACCACCTGTTGATATCCATATGCTGTTATTATCGTCTTCCAATACTTTAAATACTTGATTGGAAGGTAAACCCGATTCGGTCAGATAGTTGGTGAAATGCCCATCACGACGGTATTTTGAAAGGCCACTTTCGGTGCAAAACCACAGATTTTTTTTGCTGTCTTCAAATAAGCCATTGACGTAATTATTGACGAGCGTATTGCGTTTACCTTGTTCGGAGCTTAAATGTTGTATCTCACCAGTACCGCGATTATATTGATAGACCCCGCTGCCATAAGTGTTGACCCAAAGTATACCATATTCGTCTTCGTAAATTCCTTGTATCCAGGCTTTAATAGGAAGGAGGTCAAAATTGTCGCTGTGTTTATTGTAGCCATATAATGCACGGTCTGTTCCGACAAACATGCTGTTGTCTCTGGACTTAAAGATGCAAACAGCGAAGCTACTTTGCAAGGGGCCTCTACCGATGCGGTCATAGTGCTTTTTTAATTCTCCGGTCTTTACGTCGAGTATATCCAGTCCATGTGTTGTGGAGCCTACCCAGAGCTCATCGCCGATTGTTGCGAGGCCATGGACATTGTTATGTGCAATACTTCCCTTTTTTCCGTTGGCAACAAAATGCTGAATCTGTTGTGTTTGAGCATCTATTTTGTTTAGACCACCATCTTCTGTACCTATCCAGAAATTTCCATAGTTATCTTTTTTTATGTCATGTACGATATTCCCTGATAAGGCAGATTTTCCAAATCCATACAAGTACTTTTTGAAATTGTCGAATTGGTTGCTGTATTGGTTAAAACCGCCGAAAAATGTTCCAAACCAGATGTTATCTTCACGGTCCCGATAGAAATTCAAAACAGCATTGTCCGATATGGCAAATGGATTGAGCAGATCTTTTTTGATGTGTTGGCTCTGACCTGTATGAATGTCATAGGTATATATTCCTGTCTCTGTTCCGATCCAGTATACCGACTCTGTCTGTTGGATAATGCAATTTGCCTGGATGACTTTTTTTGGGTAATGGTTTGCAAATAAGTTTTTTAATGTTCCGTTTTTAAAATCAAACAGGTAGGCTGAATTGATGGTACCGACCATGAGCAGGGAGTCGTTGATGGCGTAGACGGTCTTTGTGTTGGCCAGTGCTTTCCGATTTGTTTTTTTGAGTGCAATTTGAACAAACTTACCTTCGTTGACCTGATACCGTTCTATCGTACTGTTAATATCTGTGGTCCACAGCCCGCCTTTTTTGCTACTGGTAATGGCCACTAGGGTATTTTTGTTTTGATCAAAAGGAACGATCTCTGTCGTGTAAGGATTATAACGATAGAGTTTTCCCGTGGAAAGCAACCAGATAAAACCGGCATATTCATGTATGGCATTTACCTCTCCAATCGGTATTCTATCGAAGGGCTGGAAGTTTTCTTTCACCGGATTGTAACAATAGGTCCCCCGTGTCGTTCCCACCCATAGTATACCTTTGCTATCGGTCAGGATACTTAAAATAGACGAACTCCCGATGCTTGTAGGATCTGAAGCATTGTGCCTAAATATCTTAAATTGATTGCCATCAAAACGATTAAGACCATTCCTTGTCCCTAGCCAAAGAAAGCCCTGGGTATCTTGTGTAATACACTTAACAGAACTATTGGAAAGACCATCGTGGGGTTGATAATTTTTAAAATAGAAAGATTGCGCCTGTAGGTTAGTCCATACAAGTAGGAGATAGAGGATAGGTATAAGGGTTATTACGCGCAAAATTGATAATGTATCTCTAAAAATAGTCAATAAAAA